>Ga0335085_10000515_pt1 | contig 107725 bp, 87 predicted proteins | sample Lox_Sample_45_FD_206712 | JGI IMG/M metagenome (GOLD analysis project Ga0335085, IMG submission 206712) | Soil microbial communities from Loxahatchee National Wildlife Refuge, Florida, United States - Lox_Sample_4.5 | ecosystem: Environmental > Terrestrial > Soil > Wetlands | place: USA...
CCTTGATCGCATCGGTTCGTACTATGACTCAATCACCGATGTAGCAATGTAGGTCGAGGAAATTCTTGTTGACCTCGACGCTCCCTCCCCGCTTTTTTGTAAGTGTTGATTCTACAAGAGTTAGCCTGCGGCTAAGCTGCCTGTAAGTTGTTTATTATCAACAGATATGAGTGTGGGTCGGAAGTGTTGATTCTAAAGGAGTTTTAAGTCTTCGCGGAGACGGTATTCTGGGCCAAAACGGGTTATGTAGGGATCGCCGTTGGCGATATCTGGACGTGATGGCGGATTGGCGGGGAGTGAGGAATTGTTGGGGGCGGGCGGTTGGGGAACGGCTTGAGCGGGCTGCGTTGAGGGATTGGGGAGAGGCATGGCGTTGGTCGACTGGGCGGGATCGCAGAGAGGTCCTTCGCTGCGCTCAGGATGACTGGCGGGTTGCGGCGGTTGCATCGAGGGTTGCGGTGTGGACGGGAGCGGCGAGGAGGCCGGAGATGGGGCTTGGGCTTGCGGCGGAGTTGGAGCAGGTTGCGGTGGGGGCTGCGGTGGCTCGGGTTGATCGCCGGCGGGTTTGGGGCCGGGTGGGAAGCGGTAGTTTTTGTTGGAGTGGACGGAATTGCGGATGGTTTTGCGCCAGCCGTCGGTGCCGAAGGCGTTGATGTACTCGTCCTGGGAGAGGTGGATGGCTTGGAGAAGAGTTTGGAGCATGTAGGCGATGGTGCGGGCGGTGCGGGGTTTTATGTCGCCGCGTACGGCGGCGGGAATGAGGCGAGCCAGGGCGGTGGTGAGGTCGTTGGCGGAGACGTAGTGGGCGGAGAAGAAATAGGCAAGATCCCGGGCGAGTTTATCGGCGGTGGCGGCGCGGGATTCTTTTTGGGAGTGATAGAAACAGAAATGCGGATGGCTTGGGATGCGCGGAGTGCGGCAACGGCGGCCATCGGCGAAGGTGAAACTGCAGAGAGACGGACGATTGTGCTTACGCGTGGCCGCAGAGCGGGTGTTTTCATTTGTGGCCGCAGAGCGGCTAGCTGAACTGAGAGAGGACATAGTTTTCTCCTAAGAGTTAGATTTGGGATTGCGGAAAACGACATCGAAAAGCAACGAACTAGAAGCGAGAAGCGAAGAGCAAGAAGCGAAAAGAAAAAGCAAAGAAAAAAAGCAAAAAGAAAGAGCACAGGCAAGAGTGCCTGTGCTACTAAAAGCAAACGCCGGCACATGCCGGCGCTACAAAAATGGGCCCAAAAACAGGAACGCCTCGCGGGTGCGAGGCACAATACTGAATGAGAATAGGATAGCAGAAAAGAGGAGATTGTCAAGAGGAAGAATTAACAGGCTGGTAGAAACATGATTTCAGTCGGGGAGAGCTCTGAACTGCCGCTGAACAGGAAGGCGGAGGCGCTAACGGGGGAGAAAGTGTGCTTGCAATTTGGTGGGGATGGTGGGAAGTTACACGGCATGAACACACAACTGAACCGACGCAATTTCCTACGGGGAGCGAAAGCGGCAGGAACGAATTCGGTAGACGGCGGCGCCAGCGGACCGAGCCGACGGGAATTTTTGCTGGGGGCGCAGGCGCTGGTGATTGCGGGGATGCTGAATAAGGCGTATGCCGGTGTGCCCGCGGAGAAGGTGGCGGCGGACGAAGAGTTCTGGGGAAAGATACGCGGGGCGTATCAGCGCGATCCGGAGATTCTGAATTTCAATAACGGGGGAGTGGCGCCGGCGCCGGATTCGGTGCTGGAAGCAGAAATTGAGGCGATCCGCTACAGCAACCGCCTTCCAGCTTACCGGATGTGGCACGACCTGGAGCCGAAGATCGAGGACGTGCGGAAAAAGCTGGCGGGGATGTGGAAGACCGACCCGGAGTGTATCGCGATTACCAGAAATGCGAGCGAATCGCTGCAGATCGCGCAGTTTGGGATTGATCTAGCGCCGGGCGACGAAGTGCTGACGACCAGCCAGGACTATCCGCGGATGATCACAACGTGGCAACAACGGGAGCGGCGGGAAAAGATCGTGCTGAAGCAGTTGCATTTCGACGTGCCGGTGAAGGATCCGAAGTATCTCGTGAAGCTCTACGAGCAGGGAATTACGCCGAGGACGAAGGTGATTCACGTGTCGCACGTGATTTTCCTGACGGGGCAGATTTTTCCGATCAAGGAGATTTGCGGGCTGGCACGGGAGCGGGGAATTATCAGCATCGTGGACGGGGCGCACGCGTTCGCGCACGTACCGTTCGAGTTTCCGGATGTGGATTGCGATTTCTACGGGACGAGTCTGCACAAGTGGCTTTCGGCGCCGATCGGGACGGGGATGCTGTATGTGAGGAAGGACCGGATCGAGAAGCATTGGGCGCTGATGGCGGCGCCGCCTTCGATGGACAAAAATATACGGAAATTCGAGGAGATTGGAACGCATCCGGCGGCGATGCACAATGCGATTTTGCAGGCGCTGGAGTTTCACGAGCAGATTGGGGATGAGAGGAAGTTCGCGCGGCTGAGATATTTGAAGAACCGCTGGGCGGAGCGATTGAGCAAGGTTCCCGGAGCGAAAGTGCTTGTGGAACTGGATCCGGAGCAATCGGGAGCGTTTGGGACGATACATTTTGATTCGATCGAGCCGGGGAAGCTGAGCGAAGAGCTGCTGGCGAAGCACAAGATTTTTGTGGTGGGGATTTCAACGCCGAACTTCAAAGGGATTCGGGTGAGCTCGAATGTTTATACATCGGCGGCAGAGATCGATAGATTTTGCGAGGCGGTGGAGACGGTTGTGAGGCAGACGTGAGGCGGTGAGTAAGCAGCCGTTAGGATTTCGCGGCGAGAGAGTCGCGGATGGCGAAAAAGGCGGGCTTGGGGTTGAGATCGGCGTCGAAGGGGAGAGAACGCTGAGGAAGGCCGTCCTTGCGAGGACGGAAGTGCTGGAGCCAGGAATCGCGGTCGGAGAGGCACCAGGTCAAAACGGCTTTTAGGGATTTGTGGCGCAGGATGTTGGAGAGAAAGCTGCGGTAGAGCTCGGCGACGAGGCGGTCGCGTTCGGGGACATCGCCGGGCAAACCAGAGTCATCGACGTCCAGTTCGGTGACGTAGACTTGTAACTTCAATTTCGAGACTTCCCTCAAAAACTTGTTCAGGCCGTTCCAGGTGGGCATGCCCGCGACCGTTCTGAGATGGGATTGAACGCCGAGGGCGTGGATGGGTGTGCCTTTTTTCTTCATGCGATGGAGGAGAGCGAGGATGGCTTCCCGTTTTTTTTCCTGTTCGGGAGCGTCGGTTTCGATGTCGAAGTCGTTGTAGGTCAAAAGGGCGGCGGGGTCGGCTTGGTGCGCGGTGCGGTGGGCGAGGTCGATGTAGTCTTCGCCGATATTTTTCAGCCAGACGGAGTTGGTGAGGTCGTGAGGATTGCGATGTTCGGGGCGAATGGCTTCGTTGACGACATCCCAGGAGTGAATGCGGCCTTTGTAGCGGCCGGCGACGGTCTGGATGTGGGTGCGGAGGAGATCGGCGGCATTTTGCGGCGTGACGGCGGCATCGAGCCAAGCCGGATTGTGTTCGTGCCAGCAGAGATTGTGGCCGCGGGCGAGGAGGTGATTGGATTCGACGAAATCCATGAAATCGTCGGCTTGGGTGAAATCGAACCGGCTTTGCTCAGGCTGAGTGGCGGTCCATTTCATCTGATTCTCGGCGACGACGATGGAACATTGCTGGACGAGGAGTGAGGAAACATCAGGGCGTTTGAGATTGGATACGGAGACGGCGGAGCCGAAAAGGAGTTTGCGGTGAGCGGCGAGTTCGCGGAGATGGGGAATCTCGGAGGCGCGCAGTGATGGAGGGAGAAGGGACGCTGCGAGAGCGTTGAGGGAAAGATGGGCGAAATGGCGACGATGCATGGAGTGGAGAGGATAGACGGTCTTTGGCGAAAAGTCATGGGGAAGTGGGAGCGCGCTACGACTCACAAGGCGCCGGAATTCTATGGTTACTAGTTCGGTGAAGTACTATGGAAATTAGCCCAATGCGGAAGGAAGCTTGAGAAGAGAGGAGCTAGGAAGGGAACCGTGGCCCCAAAACGTCGATTCTGGTTTTCACGGACGTTTTTAATAATCGTCGGAAGCATTCTTGCGCTTCTGCTTTTGACCTACGGATGGGGCCTTCAGACAGTAATGAGTTGGAAGTATAGGCAGGAGGTCAAGCGTTTTCCGGTCCTTGCACTTACACCTCAGGCATTGCCCTCGATAAATCCAAATTCGAGTGAAGGTATGAAGCTATCTGATGCCGGCTCCGAGTTTGAAGTGCCCTGGAATGATTTGGACACGCAGAAGACAAAATACGTTGGGAAGATTGCGATTTTCGCGTTTCGTTCGGGCAGAGTCGTCGAATTTTTTCCGCCTGGACCAAAGGACAAAGATCTACTAGCGACCCTGGAGGAGGATTTTCGAGACAAGGACGGAAATCTTAGGGCGCTCTTTGGGCCGGAGGCTATGAAGTCTAACTACGCACTTCAAAAGACAATGCTCGAAGTAACGCCTAGCAAAATGAAGCCATGGATGGGTCAGCGAGAGGCCGTTCGTACAAGCATGCTACTGTTGATTAAAGCTGTTTCATCGGTGGGGGGCGAAACGGGGCTGTTCAAGCTGGAGCAGAATGGCTGGCATGGATTCCAATTCGACGATCCGGCTAGGGGGCCGAAAAGGGTCACGCTCGAATTATATGATTCGCAGGATCGACACGCTGAGATCATTTTCTTTTCTTCGCAGAAGAGCCCCGAGTGCGGCTTTACCCAAGCAGACATCAACCGCGTTGTGGTCACGCTCAGACCTTCGGATCGGCCCGCGACGCAGACAGCAATTCCTCGCAAAAATATAATTGCAATTAAATGAAGAGGGAAGGGCAGGCCCTCCCCTGCAAGCATTCGTCCACGGGCACGGAACTACGCGCAAAACCTCGCTGCGCGTTCGTTCAAGCGCGGGCGGCGGAGGACTGCTCGAGGACGCGGCGGTAATAGGCTTCGTAGGCGGGGATGACGTCGTTGGCGCAGAATTTACGCCTGGCGTCGATGCGGGCGCGCTGGCCCATTTCGCGGCCACGGTCGGAACGGGACAGAATTTCGATGGCGTGAGCGGCGGCGGATTTGACGTCGCCGGGTTCGACGAGATAGCCATCGACGCCGTGCTCAACAACTTCGGGAACGCCCCCGACGTTTGTGGCGATGACCGGAACTTCGCAGGCCATGGCTTCGAGAGCGGCGAGGCCGAAAGATTCAAGCTGAGAAGGCATTAGAAAGAGATCGGCGACAGCGAGTTTTTCGTAAACACCGTTTTGTTTCCCTAGAAAAATCACATCTTTTTGGAGGCGTTTTTTGCGGACGAGATATTCCGCGGCGCCGCGATCCGGGCCGTCGCCAATGAGGACGAGTTTGGCGGGCATTTTGGCGCGGACGATGGCAAAAATCTCGACGGTGTCGGTGAGGCGTTTGACGGGACGGAAATTGGAGAGATGCATGAGGATGGGCTCGCCGTTGGGCGCCCACTGCGCGCGTAGCTCGGGCTGCGGGGTGCGGGTGTAGAGATCGCAGTTGACGAAGTTGGGAATGACTTCGATGGGGCGCTTGATGTCGAACTCTTTGAGAGTTTGGTTGAGGAGATATTGGGAGATGGCGGTGACGCCGTCGGACTGCTCGATAGAGAATTTGGTGATGGGGAGATAGCTGCGATTGCTGCCGACGAGAGTGATGTCGGTGCCGTGGAGCGTGGTAATGAAAGGGAGGCGGCGGGGCGCAGCCATGGAACGAGCCAGCATGGCGCTGACGGAGTGCGGGATGGCGTAATGGACGTGGAGGAGATCCAGCGATTCGGCTTCGAAGACTTCGACCATTTTGGTGGCGAGGGCAAGGGTGTAGGGAGGATGGTCGAAGAGAGGGTAGGAGGCGACTTCGACTTCGTGGAAGTGGATGTGCGGGTCGTTGAGATTCATGCGGATGGGGGGAGCATAGGAAATGAAATGGATGTCGTGGCCGCGAGCGGCAAGCTCTTGGCCAAGCTCGGTGGCGACGACGCCAGAGCCGCCGTAGGTGGGATAGCAGGTGATGCCGATTTTCATGAACGAGGTCTCCGCAGGCCTCAGTTGTTTCTCGCGGGCAGATAAGGCAGCATTCTACCGGCAAAGCGCGAGATTGCTGCAGATGCCTGGCGCGGCTTGGCACGGGACCTGCCGGGCCGGAGCGCAAAGGCACTTCATTAGACGCGGGAGGCGACAAAACCGTGACACGACTGGCGGGGAAGGTGGCGCTGATTACGGGAGGTGGGACGGGGATCGGCAGAGCGATCGCGGTGGCCTTTGCGCGAGAAGGGGCGAAGGTAGCGGTGGCGGGGCGGAGAAAGGAAAAGTTGAAAGAGACGGTGCGCGAGATCGAGAGGAGAGGCGGAACGGGGCTGACGATCGTCTGCGACGTGGCGAAGGCGAAGGATGCAGAGAAAGCGGTTAAGGAGACGGTGAAAAAATTCGGACGAATGAACGTGCTGGTGAATAATGCGGGGGTGCTGCACGCGTCGACGATTGAAGGGATTAGCGAGGAAGAGTGGGACCGGTTGATGACGATCAATTTGAAGGGGCCCTTTTTGATGTGCCGCGCGGCCCTGCGGGAATTTCGAAAGGCGGGCAGCGGTGCGATTGTGAATATCGGATCGGTGCTGGGGCTAGTGGCGATGAGGGACCGAGCGGCGTATTGCGCTTCGAAAGGCGGAGTGACGCTGCTGACGAAGGCGATGGCGCTGGATCATGCACACGAAAACGTGCGTTCGAATTGCATTTGCCCGTCGATTGTGGAGACGGAGCTGGTGCAGGGATTATTTGCGGCATCGGAAGAGGGAAGAGCTTTGCGGAAGGCGAGGATTGGGCAGATACCGCTGGGAAGAATGGGGCGGCCGGAAGATGTGGCGGAGATGGCCGTGTTTTTGGCGTCGGATGAATCGAGCTGGCTGACAGGAGCGGCGATTCCGCTGGATGGAGGGCTTTCGGCGTACTGAGAGGAGCAGCGCAAGAAGATGGCTTCGGAACTGTTCGACGACATGAAGAAATATGAAGAGGCGGTGCGGCGGCGCACGAGCGAAAGCGGCGCGACGGGGCTGTTGGGGCTGACGCTGGAGAGCCTGGAAAAAGGGCGCGTGATTTTCAGCATGAGGGTGAAGCCAAGGCACAAGCAAATTCATGGAGTGGTGCATGGAGGGGTGCTGGCGACGGTGGCAGACACGGTGGCAGCGATTGCGGCGTACACGACGGTGCCGAAGGGGGCAGAGATCGCGACCATCGAAATGAAAATCAATTTTCTGGAGCCGGTGCCCGGTGGGCGAATCAAGGCAGAGGGACGCGTTCTGCGGACGGGACGCAATTTCGTTGTGACGGAATGCGAAATTTATTTGGAGAACGGTTCACTCGCCGCGAAGGCGCTGCTCACGTTTGGAGCGGCTCGAGGACACTCGATTAGCACAAGGTGATGTAAATAGGAAGCGGCCTGGAAACCAGGCGGGTCCTAATTTGAGCTGCCTATTCTGGCTTCAGCGATTACAGGGAAACTCTCAGCAAATACGTGCCGTACCTTGTGCCTAAGGGATGTTGCTGCTTTCATTGCGCAAGTCGGAAAAGCGGGATCTGAGCTCGCGAACTGCAAAGCAGGACAGTACCGAAAACTATTCTTCGCCACCGACAGAGGCTTCTTCGCCATCCTTGTGGACGTACTTGATGACACGCTTGAAAATGAGCAAATTGGGGCTGCCGTGGCGGGTGAGCTTGATGCAATCGCGATCGTACCACTCGACCGTGCCGTGGAGCAGTTCGCCAGTGTCGAGAGCGACGACCATGGGCGTGTGGCTTTGCATTTGCTTGACCCAATAGAAATTCTCGGCGTGGGTGGTTTCCGGCGGCGCGGGCTTTTTGCTTGGCACGGGCCCATTGCCATTGTGAGGGATTCTTTGAGGGCCCTGTTCCTTGATATCGGGGAAACCCGGGCGAAACATTCTGCGGTTGACCATGACTTCTCCTTGCGGCTAACGGTGGGGTGGATTCAATTGGTGAGATGCACGCTTGAGCCGCCGGGTTACAGTTGATTTGAAAATTTTTGCTTGCGAGATGAAAGTGACGAAATGCGGTCGCTCGTCAAGATTTCGGGGCGAGAGAAGCAGCGAGTGCGTCTAGGCCGAGCTGGCGATTCAAATTGCGGCGGGCGCCTGCGTGAAGCTCGTCGAAACCGGCGATGGCGTGCATGACCCAGCGCGAATCAATGGATTTGGCAAGAGCATCGAGTTCTCTTGCCAATGGCACGTTACGAAGCGAAGGCTGCTTCACGCCGGATGTAATCTCGAGGAGATCGGTGAGGAGGCCGTAAAAGACGGCGATCTGGTCCTCGAAAGGAGAGTCGCGATCTTTGGCGAGGGCTGAGGTGTCCGCGAAAAGTTGGGCGAAACCCTGGCCGCGAGCGGCGCGTTCGAGGATGCGCAGGGCGTTGCGGCGGCGCTCAGCGGTTCTTTCGACGTTCATTTCCAGGGCGAGGCCGGGACTGCCTTCGGCAAGCTGCGCGGCCAGCTTTAGTTCGGCAGGCTTGCGGCCAGTTTTTTCTTTGAGAATGTTTTCGACTTCAGGCTGCGAAAGCGGCGCGAAATGAAACTGCATGCAGCGGGAAACAATGGTGGGAAGCAGGGAGTAAGGCGATGGCGCCGTCAGGATGAGAGTGGCCGAGCCGGGTGGCTCTTCGAGAATTTTTAGGAAGACGTTGGCAACGTCCCAGCGCATGGTTTCCGCGCCGTCCAAAATAAAAACGCGGCGGCGACCCATGGGCTGAAAATAAGCGGCGCGCTGAACGGCGCGGAGCTGGCCGATACGAAGCATGGGCCTGGCTACGGGACTTTTTAGACGGACGGGGTCGGGCACGAGCGCCCAGACGTCCGGATGTGATTGCAGGATGAGAGGAACTCGTTCGACGGTGGCGGCATCGGCGCTTTCACCGCGTTCGGCGAGGCCCTGCTCGATGAGTTTTTCTGGATCGGCGAGCAGAGTGATGCGCTTGCAGGTTTCACATGCCCCGCAAAAATCGTCTTTCAAACGCTCGCAGTTGGCAGCTTGGGCGAACATGCGGGCGAGCGTGAACTTGCCAACGCCGCGGGGACCGCTGAAGAGGAGCGCGTGGGGAACGCGGTCGCTGCGCAGTCCTCCGCGAAGTGCGGCGACGATGCGTTGATTGCCTAGAAATTCGGAGAAGCCCACAGGTCAGAGGCCCTCCCTTGCGGCGGCTTGCACCAGAACCTGCAGGACTGCCGCGAGAATTTCCATGGCGATTTCTTTTTGAGGGCGCATGGCGCTGCGGGATTCGTCAAAACAAGGAATGGTGGCCCAGTTGGCGCGGCGCGAAAGTTGATCGTACATGGCGGCAGCCTCCTCGAGATGGCGGAGACTGGCCTCCTGCAAATCCTGCTTCACAGATGTGTAGCTGCGGGCGGACTTGCGGGCGATGAGATCCTGGGCTTGACGTGGGGGAACGCTGAGATAAAGAACGAGGGTTTCGCGCGGTAGCCGGTAAATGTTGTATTCGAGATGCTCGATCCAGGCTGTGAAAGAAGAGCGATCTTCGGGTGGGACGCGAGCCGTTTGATGCGCAAGATTGGAAGCGATATAGCGATCGGCGAGCACGATTTTGCCTTGGTTCAGCGCGCCTTCGAGATGGGGTTTGGCTTCGAAGCGATCGCCGGCGTAGAGCAGCGCGCTGAAATGGGGATCGACTGTTTCGAGAGGGCCGAAATCGCCGTTCAGGAATTGGCCGACCATTTTGCCGAACCAGGAATCGTATTGGGGAAAGCCGGTGGAATAAACGGCGTGGCCACCAGCGACAAGAGCTTTTTCGAGAAGGGCGACCTGGGTGCGCTTGCCGCTGCCGTCAATACCTTCGATGGCGATAAGTTTTCCTGGCGAGTACATGTATGAAAGCCAGTCTAACCGCAGAGCTTCGGCGCTGCAACGCCGCGCATGCTAGGATTTGAAATTGAACATGGCGACGACATCGATTCGGGAGAGTCTGCAAAGGGTGCAAGAGCGGATAGCTGCGGCGGCAGAGCGAGCCGGACGCCGGCCCGAAAAGGTTACGTTGATCGGAGTATCGAAGACGCATCCGGCGGAGGCGATCCGCGAGGCTCACGAGGCAGGACTGCGGCATTTTGGAGAGAATCGCGTGCAGGAGTGGGAAGCGAAGCACATCGAGTTGGCGGATTTGAACGCGCGATGGCACTTAATCGGACACTTACAGAACAACAAGGCTGCGCGGGCTGCGAGGGTGTTTCACAGTGTGGATTCCGTGGATGATTTTGCGCTGGCGCAGCGGCTGGACAGGGCACGTGCGGAGTTGGGTCCGACAGAGAAACTGCGCGTGCTGATTGAAGTGCATATCGGGAAGGAAGAGACGAAAAGCGGCGCGGAGATAGAGGAGTTGCCGGAGCTAGCGAAAAGAATTGAAGAATTGCCGAAGCTGGAGCTTGCAGGACTGATGTGCATTCCGCCTTTTGCAGAAAATCCGAAAGAGGCGAGGCCGCATTTTAAGCGGCTGCGAGAATTGCGCGACAATTTGGCGAAACAAATGGGACGCGAGCTGCCGGTACTCTCGATGGGGATGTCGCATGATTTTGAAGTTGCGATCGAAGAGGGAGCGACGGAAGTACGAGTGGGCACGGCGTTGTTCGGAACGCGAGTCGCGAAGTAGGAAATTGCGGGGAGCGTAATGCTTGATGCCCAAGACAGGGAAGGCGGAGTAACGTTTGAAGTGCGGGTGCAGCCAAGGGCGAGTAAAAATGAGGTGGCGGGCGAGATCGGCGGGGCGTTGAAGATCCGGCTGCAGGCGCCGGCCGTGGAAAACCGGGCGAACGAGGCGCTGGTGGAATTTCTGGCGGAACTTTTGAAAACGCCGAGGTCGGCTGTTAGAATTCTTGGCGGTGAACGAAGCCGCACAAAGCGGATCGAGATCCGCGGCGTTACCAAGCAGCAAATCCTGGGACTCCTGGCGTACGAAGCCTGAACCATCGCATTTCTGAAACTCGGCGAAAAGCGAGGACGTGTTCTGATCATGAGCTTTGACATCAACGGAATACAGAACGATTTGCGCGCGGCGAAGCTGGATGGCTGGCTGTTCTACGATTTTCGGGGACGCGACCCGATTGCGCAGGGGATCTTGAAGCTGCCGCCGGGGATGCGCACGCGGCGATGGTATTACTTCGTTCCGGCCAAAGGAACGCCGCGCAAACTGGTACACAAGATTGAAGCGGGGTCGCTGGCGGCTTTGCCGGGCGAGACGCTGTACTACGCCGGACAAACGGAGCTGAAAAAAAATCTCGGAAAACTTGTCGGGCGCGGGAAGAAGATCGCGATGCAGTACTCGCCGAAGAATGCGATCCCGTATGTGGCGATGGTGGACGCGGGGACAATCGAACTGGTGAGAAGCGTCGGAGCGAAGGTCGTTAGTTCGGCGGACCTGGTGCAGAAGTATGAAGCTTGCTGGAGCGAGGCGCAGTTGGAATCGCATCTGGCGGCGGGCAGGGTGATTGACCGGGTGGTGCGTGAGGCGTTTGAGCTCGCAGCAAAGAATGTACGGGAGAAAAAAGCATTTACTGAATACGATTTGCAACAATGGATAAGAAGGGAATTCGAGGCAGCGGGCATCGTCGCGGATCAGGGACCGGACATCGCCGTCGGACCGCACGCGAGCGATCCGCATTACGGCCCGACTCCAGAGACGGCGTCAACGATTCGCGAAGGGGATTTGCTGCTGCTGGATGTGTGGGGAAAGACGAAGGCTGCGGGAAGCGTCTACTACGACATCACCTGGGTCGGTTATCTGGGAGCGAAAGTTCCCGAGAAGATGGCGAAGATCTTTGGGATTGTGCGCGAGGCGCGGGACAAAGCCATTGAGCTGATTCAAACGAGCGTGGCGAAAGGCAAGCCGCTTGAGGGGTGGCAGGTGGACAAGGCCGCGCGAACGGTGATCGATAAAGCGGGTTACGGCAAATATTTTTTTCATCGAACCGGGCATAACATTGGGCAAACCGTGCATGGCAACGGCGTAAATATGGACGGACTGGAGACGCATGACGTGCGGCACTTGATTCCAAAGACTTGTAATTCGATTGAACCGGGGATTTATCTGCCGGAATTTGGGATTCGCAGCGAAGTGAACATGTATATTGACGAGATGGAAGCGCGGGTGACGGGAGCTGTGCAGGAAGAGATTCTTGCGTTGCTTTCCTAGCTGGAACCGGATGCACGAGAAAAGGCGCGGCAAAACGAATGGCTGATGAATTTCCAGCAGGTGACGCAACTACGAGCGGGACGACACCGGCAACAGCTTCAACATCGGCGCCGTCAGCGGCAGTGGTGGAGGCCGAACATCAGCCGCAGAAGAGGGAAGCGGCGGCGCTCGGGATCGGGCTGGCGGGATGGCTCGTCCCGGGACTGGGTCATGCGCTGCAAAAAATGTGGGGCCGTGCGATTGTCTGTTTTTTGACTGTCGGAGCGCTGGTTTTTCTGGCAGTGGGAATGCGCGGCAACGTATTCAGCTCCGAGGGAAGCGACGCGTTTGGAATGCTCGGTTATGCCGCCGATCTGGGGACCGGATCTTTCTATCTAGCTGCAAAGGCGATGGAAACGGACGGTTCAGATATCGCGCATGCAGAAGGCGATTATGGAACGCGATTTCTTGCGGCGGCGGGAGTGCTGAACCTGCTTGCGGCGCTGCACGCGTACGAAGCGTACCGAGGGCGGAAGGCGTGATGACGGTGATCGAGTTTCGCCTGACGCATTTTCAGTCGATGACGCTCTTTGCGCTGATTATTTCGATTGCGTTTGGATTTTTGAGCCGGCGACGGACGAGCGAGCGCGTGAAATACATCATCTGGTCGTTGTTTTTGTTCCTGCTGATTGGCGTGGGGATCGGGTGGGCGATGTATCCGTTCTCGCATTAGAGAACGCATTGTCTGCTGTTTAATTGACAGAAATTTTGAGCGGATGATATCGTCATAAAGCAGGCCGAGGTAGCTCAGTGGTAGAGCAGCCGATTCGTAATCGGCAGGTCGCGAGTTCAACTCTCGCCCTCGGCTCCAAATTCTCTGCAAATCCTTTCAATTCAATTATTTGACTCTCCTAGTCTCTGTAGGCACCGAATTCTGTTGAACATCGCAGAACAAAAGAGAAATTATGGCCGAATTGAACCTATCCGTCCTGAAGGACAGATCAGGATCTCTCGTAATCGACACATTATACGAGTCTTAAAAATTGGCCCTGTACCTCTCTGTCATTGAATTCACGCCTTCGGGCTTCCTATAATTTACTTCCCAACCCACCATTTCGCTTGTCCGGAACGCAAAGCTGTTGACAGCCAGAGCCGCCGCGGTGCTTACAAAGGAGGCGGGGGGGCCGGCGCCACCTCGAATCAGGGTTATGAAAACAATCTTGAAGGTATCGTTGCTGTTGATATGGTTCGCGCCGTCGGGATACGGCCAGGGTCCGAATACCGCTGGAACCGCGCCGGCGATGGAAGGTGGTATGGGTTTTTCGTACATGCAGGCGACCGTACCTTCGGAAGGCCAAGTTGGGATCAATGGCTTGCAGGCCGTGATGAGTTCCGACCTGCAACGGCACATTGGGGTGAAGTTGGACGTTGGCTACTCTCGTTCGTTCGATGCGTTCAGCACCGGCCACGCCGCCGACCTACTGACCTACATGGGGGGACCGGTGTTCTACCCGGTGCGCACGCCGAAAATGAACGTGTACGCGGAACTCCTGCTCGGGGGTGCGCGGCAGACCGGAGTCAACTTCGAGAACAACGGGCAGATGGTGCTAGGTTATGCAAATGAGTTTGCTTGGGCAGGTGGGGGCGGGTTTCAATACCGGGTTAATTCCACTTTTTCGTTGCGCGTAGGCTCCGATTACTTGCGGACGGCCTTCTTTAATTCCAACGTTACGGTGCAGCGCCAGAGCAATTTCCGGTCGGCCGTTTGGCTGATTTACACATTTGGAGAACGCAGAAGGCGGGCCGGAGGCTTCTGAAACCGCCGTTCCGTGCAAATGGCTCCACGGATAATAATTCCAGTATTGGCCTTGTCGCTGTCTACATCGACGAACCGTGAGATACCGGGCGGGAAATGTGCCTGGAATAGTGGTCAGCGAATCCATCTCACTAGAAACAGTTGAAAGAACCCTTTCGCCTTCTCACGGCTAGCCGACAAGCCTGACAGCTCAAGCGTTTCCGACCAATTGAGAGTGTTCAAGCGCGTTCCGATGGCGGAGAATGTTGGTGCCGTCTGCTGCAAACGCTTTGGTTTAGCCTTGGAAGTGGGTACCTGCCAAGCTCAGGATCTAGCTAGCCCATGAATCCCAAGTCGCTGGTCGGAAAATTCGCCAGGTTCGGGAAGATGGCCGGCAGGTTTGCCGCGCTGACTCCAAACCACGTGGCCAATGTCGCCGCATACTGATCCAGGGCGGTAGTCGGGATCCATCGGCCATTTTGGTCGGCATCATCCGGCCCGCCCAGCACCAAGGTCGGAAACGTCCCATAAATCGCGTTACCCTTGACTGCACCGCCCAGAATTAGCTGGTGACTGCCCCAGGCGTGGTCCGAGCCGCCGCTTGAGCCAGGTTCCAAGGTTCTGCTGAATTCCGAGAGCGTAAACGTCGTGACGTCATTCGTCACGCCGAGTTCCTGGGTGGCTTGGTAAAATGCCGCCATACTCTGGTTCACATAGGTCAGCAACTGGACCTGCTGAGGCAATTGGTCGGCGTGCGTGTCAAATCCGCCGTAGGAGCAGAAGAAGATCTGGCGCTGCACGCCAAGAGCACTCCTCGCGGCAATCACTTGGGCGACCTGCTGCAATTGTTGTCCCAGGTAATTCGCCGGAAACTTCGTCTGCAAGGGTTGAATGCTCTTCAATGCGTCGGAAAGCACTTGAGCGAACTTCACGGCCTGGCCGGTCACTGCATTTGCTGCCTGCACCATCGACAACCCGCTATCAAATGTCAGCAATTGCTGCGTAGCGGCATACCGTGCTTGCGATGCGGCGGAGGGATCAAATCCCTGCAGACCTGGCGGCTGACCCGGGTTCATTGCGAAAGGCCGGGAGGTCAGACCTGTGCAGAAGACCGGATTCCCAGAAATGGAGAGGATCGGGGGAAACTGCGCGCCGGCATTTAAGGTCTGCACGTTGTCCGCGATTTTGCCGGCCCATCCCGAAACTGGAGTTCCAGCGAGTTGCGCGCTCTGCCACTGGTCCTGCTGGTCGGAGTGAGAGAAAAGATTTTCCGGCAAGTTCTTGTAGGCCCGGTAGGTTGCTTGCGTGGTAGGCTGGACCAGCGTTCCCACGTTGGCAAGGATTGCCAGTGTCTTGTCATTGTTGAAGTAACCCTGCATCTCCGGCATGTTTGGATGGATGCCATAGGTTGATTGGCCGCCCATTTGCAGCGCAAGCAACTGACTTTGTGGGAGGGCTAAGACACTGCGGGATTGCAAATATTGTGCGTAGCGCGAATCCGTGGGAACTAGCATGTTGTTGCTGTCATTTCCGCCAAACATGAAGATGCAGACCAGCGCTTTGTAATCCGTTGCGCCTTGAGCGAGCGCGCTCACGAGGCCGAGCTTGCTGAGGCCACCCACCAAACTTGCGCCTGCCGCCGAGCAGCACGCCAGCCGCAACATGTCTCTCCGAGTGTGTCGGGTCATTTCCGGCTCCTATCCTCTTAGTGCTGCACCTGATACATAGACGATGAAAGGTAAAGGTACGCCGCGGCCTTCGCCTGGGCTGTCGTGTTCGAGGGATCGGCTGAAGCGACGGCAGTAAGGATGATTTGTTTCATTTGGTCCGGCGTCGAGCTGTGGAGAAACAGAGTGTCGAGCCACGCGACCATCTGGTCCGGAGTGCCGGCGTTGATCAGCGGACTGAAATCCAGTTTCGTATTCGCCCCCATCGCGCCGTAGACGGCATCGTTAATGAAGTTCACGCGCTGCAGGCTCGTGTTCGTATCGAAGATGGCAAACTCCGGTCCATTCAGTGTGGTGCCCGCGATCGGATTGACCGGCGGGAAGAAGTTGAAAACCGTGGCCGGATAAAAAACGTCTTGCGACATGCTGTCGCCCGACTGCGGTAATCCTCCGGCGTCGGTTCTGGCGTGAAATGCCCGCGCGACGCTGGCGATTAGCACCACCGGTTCGCGAAGTTTGCCATCCGACGGCGAAGCTGTCGTAGAGTCATCGCCCCGCCGAGCTTCTTGATCCAAAAGAATCGCGGCAATCATGGCCTGCATGTCGCCGCGTTTCCCGGAGCCGTAGCTATTGAATCTTCCAGAGTTGAACGCGGTGGCTACGCGCTGCACGTATGCCGGGCTGGGATTGCTGGTGACCAGGTGCTCGATCATCTGCGTGGCAACGAAAGGGCCAACGTTCGGATTATTAAAAATGATCCCGAGGGCTGAAGCCAAATCCGCCTCCGCGCTTTGACCCGCCGGAATCGTCTGGCCAAGAAGCGTTTTCGCTCCCATGTCGTGTAGTCCCTCAACTGGCACCATTGGGCCGCCGTAGTATTCAGGGTTGTGATTCTGAGCAGGCTTCCCAGGCGTCGGCGGAAAGGTCCATCCTGTAAACGCACGGCCAAGAGCCATCACGTCAGCTTGCGTGTAAGACGGGATAGGATTCCCGCTGCTATCCAGAACCGGCGTACCGTCCGGATTCAACTGACTTAAGCCCAGGCAGAATAACTGCATGATTTCGCGTGCGTAGTTTTCGTTGGCGTGTTCTCCTGATGGCGGCGCGTCATTGTTGACCATGTTCAAGAAGTTGCCCATCGCTGGAGTCAAAGTCACATCCGTCATCACGTCCAGGTAATTTCCAAGGGCGTCTTTATCGAGCGTGCGCATGTAGTTGGTGTAGCCAAGCGGATCGGTTATGGTATTTGCACTCACGACCCAAAGTTCATTGAGTGCAAATGCGCTTCGCAGCCGCAATTGGTCTCCCCCGGCAATCGCATTCAGGAAAAACGACTGCTGCACGTTGTTGACGCCATCATTGGGCCGTGGGTCCGGATAGGGCGTGACCGTTGCGGCGAACTGATTTTGCAAGTAGTTATCGAAACCCGTCTCGGCAACCTGATTCAGATTCTCCATGTCCGGGCCGAAGGAAGACTGCTCGAGAAAACGTACCGCCGCGGCGGAATTCACCGGCGAACCGCTCGTGGTCACTGTGACATTCAGCCCGTTCGAAGTCCCGCCGCCAGGCGCGGGATTGGTGACCTTGACGGTGACGGCGCCCAATTGCGTGTTCGAGGCATTACCGACCGCGGTGATCATCGTCGAGGTAACGTAGGTCACCTGCGTGGCCTGTCCGCCGAACGTTACGCTGGACGTGCTTACAAACCCAGTCCCGTAGAGAGTGATTTGGAACGCGCCGACTCCCAAAGTCCCAGGAGTGATCGAAGTCAATTTTGGCACAGGGTTCGTCAGGGTTACGACGGCGCTATCCGATTTTGCCGGATTCGCCTCGCTGGTTGCAGTGACGGTGACGCTTCCAAGTCCTACGATATTGTCCGGGGCGGTGTAATCGCCATTGCCGTCGACGATACCCAGCGCGGTGCTTCCAGAATTGACGCCGTTCACGGACCACGTAACGCCCAGATTGGCAGTGCCCGTCACGGTGGCTTGGAACTGCTGTACGTTTCCGGCTCCAAGCGTGGCAGTTTTCGGCGCGATCGTTACCGTGATATTGGAATTCGGCCCAACCACTTGCACGTTAAAAGGTGCGGAAGTTGCACCGCCGGGATCGGGATTTACAACGGTCACCGGAACCGTGCCAACTTGTGCCAAAGTCGGTGTGCCAACGGCGAGCAATTGCGTCGGAGCGATGAACGTGGTGGACAGCATCATGCTGCCGAGATTCACGATGGATCCCGCGGTAAAGCCCGTGCCATTCACCGTCATTTCAAATTGTTGATCTGCGGTGAAGATGTTTGGAGTCACACTGGCGATCATCGGTATCGGGTTCTCGAGCGTGATCGTCGCGTTCGCGGACTTCGTAGGATCCTCGACGCTGGTTGCAGTGACGGTGACGTTGTTCGGGGTCGGCAAAGTGAGAGGCGCCGTGTAAATTCCAGTGGCGCTGATGGCACCAACCGTCGAGTTGCCGCCAGCCACGCCGTTAACCGTCCAAGTGGCGCTTGTGTCCAAAGCGCCGGTCACTGTTGCCACGAAGGTTTGCTGATCGCCGCAGCGCACCGTTGCAGTTGACGGGGTCAGCGCCACAGCGACACCACCCGCCACTATGATATTCACGCCCGCGGAAACGCTCGGCCCCGGGGCGGGATTCTGAACGGTGATCACCTGGGTTCCCGCTTGCGCGGCGGTCGCAGTGCCTGTCGCTGTCAGTTGGGTCGAGGAGACATACGCTGTGGAGAGCGCGGTGGTTCCCATGTAAGCGGTTGCGCCCTGCGCGAAGTGCAGTCCATTGAGGGTGATCGTGAAAGGGGCTTGTGGGAGGCTGAGAGGCGTTACGCTGGTCAACTGGGGCACGGGATTATTCAGCGTGGTAGGGGCGGCGCCAAGCTTTCTAGTATCAGATACTTCAACGGCACTGATGGTTATTGAATTGGGAGCAGGGGGAAATTCGGGCGCGGCGTACATGCCATTTGCATCAATGGTTCCCAGCATCGCGTTTCCGCCCGCGACATCATTCACCGACCAGTTCACCGCCGGCCTCGAGCCATCGCCTGTCTTCGCTGCGAACTGTTGTTGGGTTGCGCCGGTGACGGCGGCGCCCGACGGCGTTACAGTCAGCGCGGTCACTCCCGGTCCGCCAGCCCCTGATCCCGGCAGTATTGCCTCTGCGCAGCCCCCGAGCAGCACCGCCAGCGCGGTCAGTATCACGAGTAGGGAACGCTTCACGGTGCCTCCCCCTGCCTTTTTCGCTCGCTGGGCGCAGACACTCACGTCCACCCGATTTATCGCGCCCGGAGTGTCGTATCTGCGGCAGGACTGGTCTTGGAAGAGTACGGGGGTTAATGGATTTGCACTACTGACCCTGCGGCCAGATTCAGAACAACTGTTCTGATGTCCTGTACGCCCAAACTTGGGTCGGATTTCATGCTGACCGCCACGGGCATTCGGCACAGGGACCGAAAAGTCTCAGTGGAACCGAGCAGGCCGCGGTTTCTTGAGTTGTCTTGGTGTATCTCAACGAACTCACTGTGTTTTTTCCACGTCAATCTTTACAGTGGCCCTGAATCGTCTGCACCTGCCGAAGCGGTGGACATTCCGCCAATGCTGGCGAGGAGTTTCGACGTCGATAGTGGCGGAGATGGGCATCCAGTAGGCCTCTTCGGGATCGTGGAATTGGATCAGAGCGTAGTGAATTTCGCTGCGCATCTCTTTCAGGCCGAGATCGCTCATGCTGGAGTCCACGGAAGCGATGACTTTAGCCACCGCGCCAGTTTTAGAGTCAATCCACAACGTGCCGAAGAGGGGAACAGGGTAGCTCCGCCCGCGCAACTGCATTGCTGCGGGAGACGAAGCTCCGGGGACGGCTTTGAAGCGAATCCTGGCCAGAGTTAGTCCATCTTCGGTTTCCTCGCCATCAGGCTCGAACGTGTAGCTGTTCTCGTAATCCGAGTGGACAATGAGCAGCATGCTGGTGAAGCCCTTGGTGATGAGCAGTGTGCGCGTGGGGTCGCGGAAGGAGGCCTTGAGGGGCTCTCGCGATTCCACTAACTTGAAATGGCTGTCGTCTTTAGTGACTTGGAGTTGATACTCGTATTCCGAATTTTCCCGGTAGAAGGGCTTGTTGTTATTTCCAAGGATTGCTTGTGTCACGGATTCGGCGCAGACCATGTTGGCCTCAGCGGCGAAGTAATTGGCCACGTTGCGCCGCGCCAGCAATAGCGCCGGGGGTAGCGCGGGAGCCGCGCCGGGCACTGCATTCGCCACAGACGACGCAGAATTAGACACGACGGGAACGGGCTGAGATGGCGGTGGCGCGGAGGGAGTTTGCGCGCGCAGGAGGGCAGCGCCCAATAAACAATACAGCGCGATGGCCGCCAACGCACGAGAAGCGAGAGCTCCACAGCCGTGCACATAAATTCCACAATGGAGGGCGTATCTCATCGTCTACGGTGACCTCCGAAGCGGTAGCCCATCACCGTGGACCATTGCCTATAACTGAGCGCCGAGCCCTGGTACCAGCCCAGAGTGCCCTCCATGAATAAGCGCGCTCCGACGTTCCAGTCCGCAATGCCGTTTACGAAATTCGAGTTCGTGTTGCTGGTGAGACTCGATTGGAAGGCCTGGTGCCCGCCGAGAATCTGGATGCGCAAGTTGTCACGAAGATTTTCGGAGAGCGAGAAGGATTCGTATTCGCCGCCCCCGAACTGACTGTTGAACTTCGAATAATGGAGATCTGCGGTCAGGCCGGTGTGCCATAGCCGGCTAAACGTAATGCCGTAGGCCTGGTTGAGCGAGTCTTTCGTATCCGTGCTCACCTTGCTGCGGCCGAGGCTCGAATACAACGAAATATGCTTCGGCATTTGAATGCGCACGTCTCCGCTGAAGCCTTGGAACAAATACTGATCGAGCAGGCCAGTGCTAATCAGGCGCGGGTCAAAAGTCGGCAAGTTGCGGAAATAGTTATGGTTCACGCCGAGGCTCAGCCAACCCAACGGCTGAACATGGAGTGACGTGTAGCTCTGGGAAAAGCCGGTCGGATTGCTGCCGCCATTCGGCAAAGGCGAGGTGCGCGCTGCATCAACCTGCGCGGAGTTGTAGAAGGTCAGCCAGCGCCGCCACGAGAAGTTATTCTCGAAGAACGCGAATTGCCGGGCCACGCGCCAGTCTTGGGTGGTTAAGGCGACGCCGGCAGTGCTGAAGAAGCGTGTCGTATCAAATGAGCCGGTCTCGAAGTTCACGAACGTTCCGGCAATATGTTGGTTGGGCGCGTAACTCCAGGAAGTGGGATCGGGCGTGGAGCCTGCAAAGGCACCAGAGGTGAAGCGGCGAGAAATCTTTCTGCCGAAGTATCCGCCGTCGATCGTACTGAGGCTCGGCGCCCACGGGAGGTATAACCGGCCCACCCCCATAACGTTGTTGGAATAGGGGCTTTGATAGGTGAAACCTAGATGGTAGGTTCGATCGATCAGGTCCGTCAGAGTGAGGTTGGCGTTGGCGGCCGAGGAACTGCTGCTCGTGAACTCTCCGCGCCAATAGCCGGTAAAGTTCCAGTAGCTTCCGCCGATATTCCGCGCGTCCGCATCGATGACTGCACCAACTTGTTTGGTGTTGAGGCCGCCGTCCTCGCTGGTGCCGCCGTACTCGACCCCGAAGCGGCCGCGGATGTTGCTCCAGGCCGAGTCTTGCGTCTCCTGCTTTTCCACGGTTTCGCGCATTTCCTTGTCCAGCGGATCGCCATCGGTGAATGAAAATACAATCAAATACTTCTTCGCCTCTACAGCTGACTCCGTTTTCAGACGCGCCTCGATGCTATCTGGCGTGAGAAAGGCCAACTGGCCGGGGCTTAATTCGCCCTTGGCTTGCAATACCTGGCAAGCAGCGGAAGAATCCGCAGTCGCGATGATTCGCACTTCGGCGACGTGCACGTCGCCGCGAAAACGTACGCCTTCTGATGCCGCGCCATCCGCCGGCGCTGCGACCACTGAGAGCGTCATCCCTTCCCGCAGATCAGCGTTTTGCCCAGCGTCAATGTAGATCGTGCCTTCGGCAACATAAGACACGTGAAAGACGCTAGGCTTGCCGGCCGGCGGAACGACTTGCGCCGATGCGCTTTTCGCGGCAAGGCAAAGTTGCAAGAAGGCCGACAGCGCACCCAGTGCCACGGAAACTGCCGCTCTATTCACGTTACGTCCCGCCGTTCTTATGGCAGTTGTAGCAGGTAGTGGGCCCGTAGACGTATCCGCCGACGCCGTTATGAGTTTGGTCCGTCTGCATTTTCTGGTGCGCGCTCTGTGTATGGCAATTGACGCACGAAAAAGTTGAGTAGTCCGTGGATACAAGGTGGCAGTCGCTACACACCGACGCATGGTGCGGAATCGGGAAATAAGTGTGATCAAACGTGGCGCCAAGCCACGAAGTAGTGGTGTGGCAAGTGTCGCACGTGGTCGGATATCCCGCGGCAATGTGATTGGGCACACCGCCGCCGAGCGTGGTCGTGCTTTGCCAGGCCGCGGAATGGCAGCCGTAGCAGTCGGTGTTCGCCGAGGTTAGCGCGTAGTTGCTGTTGAGGTGGCAGGAAGAACATGGCGTCGTCACGTGCGCGCCGGCGAGCGCCCAACCCGTGGTGCTGTGAGCGAACTTTCCATCCGACCATTGCGTGATCGGGTGGCACATAGCGCAGGCTGCGCCCGTCTGCGGGAAGCCGGCTTTGATGTGGTCGGGCACGTTGCCGCCGTACGTCGGCGTGCTGTTCCAAGCGTCGAGGTGGCAGCCGATGCAGTCCGTCGAGGTCAGAGAATAATTGTTGTTGATATGGCAAGACGCGCAAGGCAGATTGGCGTGACCGCCAGCGAGCGGAAAGCCAGCGGCAGCGTGGTCAAAATTCGCACCCGACCAAGAATCCACAGAGTGGCAGGTCTCGCAGGTCGTTGGAAATCCGGAGGCCGCGTGATTCGGATTCGTCGCGGACTGATAATCCTTTTGATGGCAGGAAATGCAGAGCGTCGAGAGTCCCTGATACTGTCCGACGGCTGCGCTTTTATGACACTCCTCGCACGGAACCGACGCATGGGCTCCGAATAAGGGGAAGCGGTTCTGATGATCCCTGAGCTGCTTCGTTAAGACCTTCCAGCCGGACACGATGTGGCAGCTGGCGCAGTCAGAGCCCATTTTGCGTTGGTGCACGTCCGAATGGCAGTCCTGACAATTCTCACCAACGTCGGTGAACACCGGGTTCGCATGACAGGAGGTGCATTTCACCTTTTCGTGCATGCCGCGAAGCGGGTACTTTGTCGTATTGTGGTCGAACTCCGGAACCTCACGGATGGGGCGCCACGCTGCGACGTTGTGGCAGTTTTCGCATGGAATCTTCAGCGAGGCACCGTGCGGGCTCTTGGTTGTTTTCCGCTGAGTGTCGCCGGGCGAAGGGGTAGCGGCGCAAACAAGCAGCGCAAAGAAAAGGCCAAGCGAACACAATACCAGGACGAAAAAGGAATGGCTCCGCACGGCACCCCTTCGTGGGCGGTAGTCTCTCAACGAACTACAATCAGTTTCGCTTCCCCTCTCGCAGCGAACAACTGTCCTGGTGTACAGTTCCTGGCCATTTCCCCAGCTTGGCCGCGCGTTTGCGCACAGCTGTACGGGCTTCTTTCTCAATTTGAAAAGCTCGTTTCGAGGCCCGTAGCACAACAGACCAAACGAGCCAACCACATCACATGCACTATTTGATCTAAGCGGCAGGTCGCGAGTTCAACTCTCGCGCTCGGCTCCGGAATCTCCTAGATTTTCCTTCCAATTGACGGAACTGCGCGCGGCGTCGACAAAGCCACAGTGCAGCGTTTGGCGGGCTACCAGTTGAACATCGTGCCGTCTGATTTTCGATTCACGGGCAAGTAGGCTCGTTCGTAGGGGAATTTTGCCGCTAGCTTTTCGCTGTAATCGACGCCCAGACCGGGACCGTCTCCGGGATGCAGATAGCCATCGCTAAAGGAATAGGTGTGCGGGAACACTTCGTCGGTTTCTTTGCTGTGGTGCATGTACTCCTGGATTCCAAAGTTGTTGATGGAAATGCCGAAATGAAGGGCGGCGGCGAGAGACACCGGAGACAAATCGGTTGCCCCGTGGCAGCCGGTGAGGACGTGATATATCTCCGCGAACGATGCGATTTTTTTGAGGTGAGTGATGCCGCCGCTGTGGTGCGTGGCCATGCGAATGTAGTCGATCAATTGCTCGGAGATGACGGTCTGGGCGTCCCAAATAGTATTGAAGACTTCGCCTAAAGCGAGAGGCGTGGTGGTGTGCTGGCGGACGATGCGGAAGCCTTCCTGTAGTTCGGCGGTGACGGCATCTTCGAGCCAGAAGAGATGGTAAGGTTCGAGGCTTTTGCCGAGGCGGGCGGCTTCGATGGGAGTGAGGCGGTGATGCGAGTCGTGCAGCAGGTGAACGTCGTCGCCAAACTTGAGGCGGAGCGCTTCGAAGAGTTTTGGCACATGCATTAGATATTTTTCGGTGGACCAGACGTTTTCGGGAGGAAGACCTTTTTCGGCAGGTTCGTAATAGAGCTTGCCTTTGGAAACACCGTAGGTAGAAGGGATGCCAGGGATGCCCGATTGCGCGCGGACGGCGCGGTAGCCCAGTGCAATGAATTTACCGACTTCATCGATGGTCTCTTCGATGTCGTTGCCGTTGGCGTGGCCATAGACCATGACGCCGGTGCGGCTTTTTCCGCCGAGAAGGTTGTAGACAGGCGTGTTGAGGGCTTTGCCCTTGATATCCCAGAGGGCAAGGTCAATGGCGCCGATGGCGGCCATGGTTACGGGACCGCGCCGCCAGTAGGCACCGCGATAAAAGTATTGCCAGATGTCCTCGATTTGAAAAGGATCGCGGCCGATGAGACAGGGAATTAAGTGATCGGAGAGATAAGAAGCGACGGCCAGTTCGCGGCCGTTGAGAGTCGCATCGCCGAGACCGTAGATACCCTGGTCGGTATAAATTTTCAGGGTGACGAAATTCCTGCCAGGCGAAGAGATGAGCACCTTCGCATCCGTGATATTCACCTATCCTCCTCGATTCGAAAGCGCGGTGGCGCGAGAAATGGAATCCTTAACTGATTCGGGTTCAGCGCGAGCCGACAACGCGGCTGGGCTGAGCAAAGATGCCGATTGTGAGTCGAGATAAATCGTTGTCCGAGGATGCGTGCGCAGAATCGATGCGGGAGCAATCGGACTGATGGGTCCTTCAAAACAAGCCTTGACGGCCGCGGCTTTGCGGGCGTCCGGAACTACGGCGATAATCTCTCTCGCCGCGAGGATTTGACGCACGGACATGGAAATCGCGCGTTTCGGCACTTCGGAAAGCTTGCTAAACCATCCTTCTCCGACTTGCTGCCGGCGGCATGCTTCATCCAGATTCACGATGAGATAAGGATCAATCGTATCGAAATCTGCAGGGGGATCGTTGAACGCGAGATGCCCGTTTTCCCCGATACCGACGAACGCGGCCTGAATGAGTGAAGCAGAGATCGCCTCGCTGGCGTGGCGGACAACTTGGGCCGGGTCGTCCTCGCCATTCAGTGGCTGATAACGGACGATTCCAGTTTTTTTCACCAAACGCTCATGAATATATTTTGAAAAGCTCGCTGGGTGGGTCATCGGCAGCCCGATATATTCATCGAGTTGAAACAACACTACGTTTTGCCAATCGATCCCAGGTGCTAGTCCAAGTGCTTCCAAGAATTCAAATTGAGAGGCGCCGGTTGCGGCGACAACACTTGCTGAGCCGGAATCCTCGATCGAACAGCGGATAACCTCGGCCGCGTGTGTAGCTGCAGCACTGCCAAGCGATTGCCGGTCTTCAAACACTCGAAAGATCAACCGCAAGTCTCCTAAGCCGCGTGGCCGGGTGAGGCAAGTATCCGCGTGAAATGCGACGCGCCAAGTTGCACTCGCACAGCCTCCTCTTACGAAGCGCGAACGAAAGAGTTTACATCAGCCCAAATGGGAGCGGAATTGTATTTGGCTGCCCGGGCGCCACCGTACGCGAGCGACGCCAAGCGCCAGCCATTCCCAAGCGCAATCCCATCAGCGCCACCCTAAGTCCCAGGATTTTGAAGAGCAGGCAGTGGACTTCACTCTCGTTGTGCCAATCCTTTTTGGTATAGTCCCTCGCACGATGCCTATCGATTCTTCGAATGGTCCCGCATGTCTCGCCGTTCCGCTCACTAGAAATCAGGTTCGCGGGTTTTGGGCTGCTTGGGGAGGATGGACGCTCGATGGCATGGATTCGTTCATTTACGCGCTTGTTCTGCTCCCGTCGCTGCGTGATCTGCTTCCCCCTTCGGGGATTGCCGCTTCAAAAGGGAATCTTGGGTTTTATGGCGGATTGCTATTCGCGTTATTTCTGCTGGGATGGGGACTCGCCTTTTTGTGGGGGCCTATCGGCGACAAATTCGGACGAGTGCGCACTTTGATGCTAACGATTGTTTGGTATTCCGTATTTACGTTTCTCAGCGCTCTCGTCACCAACGTGTGGCAACTGGCGATTCTTCGCTTTTTCGCGGGGATTGGGATTGGCGGAGAGTGGGCCATGGGGGGCACGTTCGTTGCGGAAGAATGGCCGGAGGAGCGGCGACGGGCGGGCGCGGGGTATATGCACACGGGCTACTATGTAGGAATTTTTCTTGCGGCTATTGCCAACTATGCGATTGGAAGCCACTACGGATGGCGAGCGATGTTTGCGGTCGGAGGCCTGCCTGCGCTCTTGTTAGCGTGGGTGCGACACGGAGTTGCAGAGCCAGCGCGCTGGTCCAGTAGAGCCGATGCTGTGCGCTCCTGGGGATTTTACAAGCCGATTACTGCGCTTTTTTCGCGGACGCTGCGCCGCCGCACGATACTCAACTCGGTGTTCATGCTTGTTTCCGTGAGCGGGTTGTGGGCTGGGACGGTTTATGTTCCTGCAGCGGTAACATCCCTTGCCGAGGCAGCCGGCTACTCAAGCCCTCAAGCTGCACAGCTTGCTTCGCGGGCAACGATGCTCGTTGCGTTCGCGACTATATTGGGATGTCTGGTGATGCCCTGGCTTTCCGAACGGTTTGGGAGACGCGGCGCCTTGGGTTTCTATTTTGCGTTGATGATGGTGTTTATCGGTGTCACGTTTGGTAAGGTCTTTTATCTTGGCGCTTCGGCGCTCGGGTGGTTTTTTGTTTGTCTATTTTTTTTAGGATTAGGCGGGGCGAACTTTGCTGTCTATACGCTATGGCTTCCCGAGCAATATCCTACGGAATGCCGGGGAAGTGCGTTCGCTTTTTCGACGTCGTTCGCGCGGTTCGGTGGAGCGGCAATCACTTTTCTGGTGGGCAGCGGGGTGCAACGATACGGCTCGCTCGGAGTGCCGGTGGCAACCACCGCGTTGGCTTTCGGTGTAGGACTCTTATTGATTCCACTGGGAGCGGAGACACGCGGGCAGCCGTTGCCAGCCTAGCCGAGAAGCATCCTCTTCGCCGATAGGAAAGCGACATGGAACTACCTCGCGAAAATAAATAATGGGCCAAACCTTTCGCTCCAAGTCAGATGCGCGGCACGCGGTTCTAGCCGGTTTCCTCGGTTGGACTCTCGACGCATTTGATTTTTTTGTTGTGACGTTGATGTATGACGTTCTGGCCAAGCAGTTCGGAGTATCCAAGAGCGACATCATCCTGACTACTTTCGCGACGCTCGCCATGCGTCCGATTGGAGCGCTGATTTTCGGAGTGCTGTCCGATCGCTATGGCCGTCGACTGCCGCTGATGGCCAACGTCATCTACTTTTCGGTCGTTGAGGTGATGTGCGGTTTTTCGCCGAACTACAAATTCTTTTTCGTGATGCGCGCTTTGTATGGGATCGGCATGGGCGGCGAGTGGGGCGTCGGAGCGTCGCTTGCGATGGAGGCCGCCCCCGCCCGATGGCGAGGCGTATTGAGCGGAATCCTGCAAAGCGGATATCCCATCGGCAACATGTTAGCTGCGCTCGCCGCGCGGTTCATTCTGCCGACGGGGAATTGGCGTGCCATGTTCTGGATAGGCGCGCTTCCTGCACTACTGGCGCTATACATTCGCGCAAAGGTGCCGGAGTCCGAGGCTTGGAAACAAAATCGCGTCGCGAGTACCGGGCAGGTTCTTCGCATCGTGGGCCGCGAATGGAAGAAGGTCTGCTATCTCGTCGTGTTGATGACCTTCATGATGTTTCTTTCGCATGGCACGCAGGACTTATATCCGGACTTCCTGCAGGAGGTCCATCGCGCCTCGGCGGCTGTTAGGGCAAACATAGCGATCATTTACAATATCGGAGCGGTAGTCGGAGCGATTATTTTTGGACAGCTCTCGCAAGTGGCTGGCCGGCGCAAAGGCATGGCGGCGGCGCTGGGACTGTCGCTGGCCATGATCCCGCTATGGGCTTTTGGCGGAAGCCTAACCATCCTCATGTGCGCGGCGTTCCTAATGCAGGCTGGCGTTCAAGGAGCCTGGGGAGTAATCCCGGTGCATCTGAATGAAATGTCAGCGGACGCGACGCGCGGCTTGATGCCAGGATTGACCTACCAGTTGGGCATTTTGTTTGCGTCGCCGACGAATACGATCGAATATGCTCTCCGGGACCGCGTGGGTTATCAGTGGGCCATCGCGGGATTTGAAATTGTCACTATCCTTGCGCTTGCGGTCCTGCTTCTCTTCGGGACGGAGCGTCACGGACGAAGTTTCCTGCGCGAGCCGAACGTAGGCTCGCCACCGGGGCCAAATTGACTTTTCGGCTGGCCCGAGAAGACCGACTCGGTGAAACATTCAATTCGAGCTTGGCGGAAGACGTGGCTTCTTGTATTTTCCAATGTGCGAAGAAGCAAGATCCATGCAGGCGTCGTCTGAGAGTCTGTGAAACGCCCGGCATCACTGGATAAAGGATTTCATCCGATGAATGTGCCACTGACACCACTGCGCTGTTTGCGATATGCGGAACAGCAGTATCCGCGGAAGACTGCGGTCGTTTGCGGCGAACTGCGATTTACGTATGCACAGTTTGCCGAGCGGGCCGCACGATTTGCAGGCGCGTTGCGAGCGGCGGGCGTGAAGCCCGGAGACCGCGTGGCTTTTCTTAGCATGAACTGTCACCGCCTGCTCGAGGCCTACTACGGCGTCCTAGATGCAGGAGCAGTTCTGCTCCCTCTGAACATTCGGCTGGCTCCTCACGAGCTTGCTTTTATTTTGAATGATGCGGGTGCGAAAGTGCTTTTCATCGACAAAGAATTTCTAGCTTCGGTCGATTCCTTTCGGAGCGAACTTTCGACCGTCGAGAAGTTTTATCTATTAGAGGGTTCGCCGCAGGCAGCCTGGCTCGCGCGACAGAACTACGACGAGCTTTTGGCGGCTGCTGATCCTTATCAGACCGGCATCATGGAGGTTGACGAGAACGCGGTGGCCGAGCTTTTTTACACCAGCGGTACAAGCGCCAATCCCAAGGGAGTGATGCTCACGCATCGGAATACCTACATGCACGCTCTGTATGCCTGCCTTACCGATGATCCAACCGCGGACGCCGCGCATTTGCATACGATTCCGCTCTTCCACGCCAACGGTTGGGGAACACCGCACACTTTGGCATTGACTGGAGGAAAACATGTAATGATCCAGCGCTTCGAGACGGCGCGGATCTTCCGACTCATCGAAGAAGAGCGGATTCGGACGATGTGCCTTGTTCCGGCGATGGCCACGGCCCTCGTTAACTGCCCTGAGCGAACAAAACATGATTTGAGCAGCCTTCGCGTCATCACCATCGGAGGAGCGGCCTCGTCGCCAACGCTGGTGTGCGAGGTGGAAGAAAAGATGGGCGCGCCTTGTCGATCGGGATATGGGCTTACGGAAACTTCCCCCATTCTGACCGTGTCCAGAATGAAGCCGGGCCTTGATTGGCAAGGCGATGAAAAGTACATCCGGCAAGCGATGACGGGCTTCGCTGTTGCCGGCGTCGAACTGCGCGTCGTCGATGCGAATGACAAGGATGTGCCACACGATGGGGAAAGCATCGGCGAAGTTGTGGCTCGCAGCGACGTGGTGATGGAAGGCTACTGGCAGCAGCCAGAAGCGACCGCTGAAGCCCTGCGCGGAGGGTGGTTTCACACCGGGGATATGGCCACAATGAATGAAGATGGCTACCTTTTGATTGTCGATCGCAAGAAGGAGATCATCGTCAGTGGAGGCGAAAATATTTCGTCGCTGGAGGTGGAAAAGGCGTTGCTGGCCAATCCGAATGTTTATGAGGTGGCTGTAGTGGCAGTCCCCGATGCGAGATGGGGAGAGGTACCGAAGGCTTTGGTCGTTTTGAAACCCGGCGCACAAATTACGGAATCAGAGTTGCTGGAATTCTGCCGCGCGCGGATTGCGCATTACAAAGCGCCGCGATCCGTTGAATTCTTCACAAGCTTACCGAAAACTGGCACCGGCAAAATTCTGAAAAGGGAACTGCGAAAGAGATATTGGGGTGGGCAAGATACGATCCAGCCTGAATTTGCCGATCGAAAATGATTAGAGTTATAGGTAGATTCTGAAGGTGCGCGGAACCGGCAGTGGCGCGGCGCGTTTAGCATGAATCGCTGTCTGTAAATTCACGAGAGAAAGCGGCCCCCATGAGCGATCTGGTTCAACTTACGCAGGACAACGGCATCGCGATCATCACCATTAACAATCCGCCGGTGAATGCGCTGAGCCCCGGCGTGCCGGAAGGCATTGCCGGCGCCATCGAGACGATCGACAAAGACGCAACCGTGAAAGCAGCGGTTCTGATTGGCGGCGGAAAAACCTTCATCGCCGGAGCCGACATCAAGGAATTCGGCAAGCTCACTTCCGGAAAGGGTGGCGGCGGATTGGATTTGCCGGCGGTCCTTTTGAAAATCGAGGATTGCAGCAAACCCATCGTCATGGCCATTCATGGAAGCGCGTTTGGCGGCGGGCTGGAGCTTGCCATGTCCGGCCACTACCGTGTGGCGATTTCCAGCGCGCAAGTCGGCCAGCCGGAAGTAAAGCTCGGCATTATTCCGGGAGCGGCGGGAACGCAACGGTTGCCGCGGCTGGCGGGCGTGGCAAAAGCCGTCGAGATGTGTGCGAACGGCAATCCGATCAAGGTCGAAGATGGGCTGAAGGCTGGCATCATCGACCGCTTGATTGAGGGAGATCTTTTGGCCGGCGCGGTGGCGTTCGCACGCGAAATTGCCGGTAAACCGGTGCGCAAGACGCGCGAGCGAAACGAGAAACTTGGCAATGGCGAACAAAACGCTCCCATTTTTGCCGCCGCACGCGAAAATGCGGCCAACAAACAGCGCGGAATGATCGCGCCACTCGCAGCTATCGACGCGGTAGAGGCCGCAACCAAACTTCCATTCGAAGAGGGCTGCAAACTCGAGCGCAAACTTTTCATGGATTGCCTTTTCTCGGATCAATCGAAAGCGCTGATTCACGTTTTCTTTGGAGAACGCGAAGTGGCCAAAATCCCCGATATTCCGAAGGATACGCCGATCCTTCCCATTCGAACGGCGGCCGTCGTCGGAGCGGGAACGATGGGCGGCGGAATCGCCATGGTATTTGCAAACGCCGGAATCCCCGTTTACCTCAAAGATGCCGACCAATCCGCTCTCGATCGAGGCCTCGCGAACATTCAGAAAAACTACGCCACATCCGTTAAGCGCGGCCGATTCACTCCGGGATTCGTAGACGAGCGGCTGAAGCTCATTCAGCCTACCCTCCACTACGATTCATTTGCGAGCGCCGACATGGTGATTGAGGCTGTATTCGAAGGCATGGCGCTCAAGAAGGAGGTGTTCGCGGAGCTTGACCGCGTATGCAAACCAGGCGCGATTCTGGCGAGCAATACTTCCACGCTAAACATTGATGAGATTGCTTCCGCGACCTCGCGTCCACAATCTGTAATCGGCACGCATTTTTTCAGCCCGGCAAACGTGATGCGCCTGCTTGAAATTGTTCGCGGCAAAGCCAGCGGCAAGGAAGTAATCGCCACCTGCATGCAGCTTTCGAAGAAGCTCGGCAAAGTCGGTGTGCTGGTCGGGAACTGCCGAGGCTTCGTTGGCAATCGCATGTTTCATCCTTATGTCCGTGAATCCGTTTTTCTTCTGGAAGAGGGAGCCAGCGTCGGGGATGTCGATTCAGCGCTGTTCGATTTCGGAATGGCCATGGGCCCGCTCGCCGTCGGAGATCTCGCTGGTCTGGATGTCGGTTGGCGAATCCGCAAGGAGTATCGTCACCTGGAGAAGCCAGGAGTCCGCCAGGCTTTTGCCGGAGACAAACTCTGCGAGATGGGCCGTTACGGCCAAAAGACCGGCGCCGGCTGGTACAAATACGACGAAAACCGCCGCGCGATTGCTGATCCCGAAGTCGAGCAGTTGGTCCGCGGATGGGCGTCGGAGGCTGGCATTCCGCAGCGACGTATTTCCAAAGAAGAAATTGTCGATCGCTGTGTCTACGCGCTGGTGAATGAAGGGGCGCGCATCCTCGAAGAAGGCTTCGCGCTGCGCTCGGTGGATATCGACATCATCTATCTCAACGGCTACGGCTTCCCGGCCTATCGCGGCGGGCCAATGTGGTACGCCGACACGGTCGGCTTGCAGAAAGTTTGCGACCGCATCGAGGAATTTCACAAGCAGCATGGCGAGCTCTGGGAGCCCGCGCCCCTTCTGAAGCGGCTGGCGCAAGAGGGCAAGAAGTTTGCTGATTTCAACAAGGAACAGAGCGCCAGTGCGTAGCGGCTGCGAAATTCTCAGATTATGTTACCTTTTCAACCAGATCGTTTCCGCAACGGAGAGGCAGAGTCTTGAGCCCGCACGAGCCCACATCGCCGCCCTCCCAACCGCACTCCGAACAACTTATTCGTAATGTGTCGGATACCGCCCGCTGGGTCGCCGTTTATCGCGCCCGCGAGACCGAACGACCTGATGCGCATTTCCGCGATCCCTTCGCGAGGCGCCTCGCTGGCGAGCGCGGCGAACAAATCGCCAAGTCCATGCCGCTCGGGCGCGACAACGACTGGAGCATGATCACGCGCACAGTTCTGGGCGACGACCTGATCAAGGGGCAAATCCAGGAGGGCGTTGACATGGTCATCAACCTAGCTGCTGGCCTCGACGCGCGACCTTATCGCATGCAGATTCCGCCATCTGTCCATTGGATTGAGGTCGATCTCCCGGAGATTCTGTCCTACAAGGAAGAAATTCTTCGAGACGAAAAGCCCGTATGCTCGCTCGAACGTATCCGGCTCGATCTCTCCGATGCGTTCGCTCGCCGCGAACTTTTCGCGCAACTCGGCAGCCGGTCCAAAAAGGCCCTCATTATTTCCGAAGGCCTTTTGATTTATCTCACCCCAAACGATGTTGCGGGTCTGGCTAAGGATCTCGCAGCTCCCGCCAGTTTTCAGTCCTGGATTCTTGATATTGCGTCGCCGGGACTTCTTCGCATGCTGGCAAAACGAATTGCCAAACAGCTCCATCAAGCGGCGCCGTTCAAGTTCGCCCCTCCGGAAGGGCCAGACTTCTTCATTCCTTACGGCTGGAAGCCCGTGGACGTGCGCTCGCTGCTGAAAAATGCAGCTCGCTTGAAGCGCTTGTCGCTACTCATGAGACTCTTCGCAGTATTGCCCGAAACAGAGAAATCCAGGCGGGATCGCCCATGGTCTGGTGTGTGTCTGTTAAAAAAGGCGTAACGCGTCCTTCGATGCGCTTCATCGATGCTGCGCAAATCTCGCCTAATCTTGGAAAAAAGTCCTGGGAAATTAGTGTTCGGTTGGCACCGCGGTCTTCGATCTGCCACCTGGGAAAATGCTCTTCACAATCACGTAGAGCACTGGGATAAACAGCAGATTCAGAGTCGTCGCAGCAATCATTCCGCCGAAGACGGTCGTCCCAACGGAAATTCGGCCTGCGCGGCCCGCGCCGGTCGCAAGCACAAGAGGCACAACGCCAAGAATGAACGCAAAGGAAGTCATCAAAATTGGACGGAGCCGGATGCGCGCCGCTTCGATGGCGGCTTCGACGATGGTCATACCCTTCTCGCGCAATTGTTCCGCAAACTCCACGATCAAAATCGCATTCTTGCTGGCCAGACCAATCAGCATCACCAGCCCGATCTGGCAATAAACATCATTCTGCAGTCCGCGCAAGGACTGGGCCCCAATTGCGCCCAAAATCGCCACAGGCACCGCCATTAAAACGATGAATGGCAGCACGAAGCTTTCATACTGCGCCGCCAGGGTGAGGTACACGACAACCAACCCGAGTCCGAAGAGGATCAGCGCCTTACCCCCGGATTGAATCTCCTCGAGTGAAAGCCCACTCCATTCATAGGTCATTCCCTGGGGAAGGACTTTCTTGGAAAGCTCTTCCATAGCCGCAATGCCTTCGCCGGAACTGTGCCCCGGCGCAGCGGAGCCGTCGATTTCGGCCGAGCGGAAGAGATTGTAGTGGCTGATGACTTGCGCGCTCGCGGTCGGCTGGACGTTCACGAGGTTGTCCAGCGGAATCATCCGGCCCGTGTCCGAGCGCAAGTAATATTCGCGAATGTCCTTCGGCGCCGAACGGTATTTGCTGTCCGCCTGTACGTAGACGCGGTACGACCGGTTGTTGAAATCGAAATCATTCACATACTCGGAACCCATGTAAACCTGGAGCGCGTCTGTCACCTGGTTGAGCGGCACTTGCAGGCTCTTGGCTTTTTCGCGGTCGATTTGCACGAGGTACTGCGGGTCGTTCGCTGTGAAGCTGGTGAAAAGGCCAACCAGATCCTTGGTTGCATTTCCCTGTGCGACGAGGCTGTTGGCCGTATTCGCGATCGTTTGCAGGGTATTTCGCCCCATATCTTCCAGCTCATACTGAAATCCGCCGAACTGCCCCAACCCCTGAACCGCAGGCGGATTGAACGGAATCACCAGCGCACCCTGAATCGCGAAGAGCTGACCGCGCAGCCGCTGAATCACTGCCGCCGAGGAGTGCTCTTCACCCTTGCGCTGGGCGAACGGCTTAAGATTGATGAACATCATGGCGCGGTTCGGCGCCGCGCCAAACTGGCTGAAGCCGGGAAGTGCAAAAGCTCCCGCAGCCTCCGGAACGTGCGAAAGCACTGCCTCTACTCTTCCGCATATCTCCGTTGTGTATTGCAACGAGGCGCCTTGCGGTGCTTGAACCGCGATAATGATGTAACCCTGATCATCCTCGGGAATGAACGCGCGCGGAACTTTGTTGTAGATCCAGTAGGTCATGCCGAGGGTGCCAAGAAAGACAAGAAGCGCGGCGAACCGCCAGCCAATCACGTGGCGCACGGTGTTGCGATACAAATTCGTGCCGCCCGTGACCATGCGATTGAACAAATGGAAAAATTTCCCTTCGGCGCGCTCGCGGTGGTGTCCCAGCAAGATCGCAGAGAGTGACGGCGTGAGAGTCAACGCGTTAAACGCCGAAATCGACACAGAAAACGCGATGGTTAGAGCGAACTGGCGAAACAGAATCCCGGTGGTCCCAGGAAACAGCGCTACCGGCACGAACACGGCCACCAGGACAAGCGAGGTGGCGATCACCGCCCCGGCTACCTCTTTCATTGCCACCGACGCGGCGTTGTGCGGTTCCGTGATCCCTTCCATGATGTGCCGCTCGACGTTTTCAATCACGACAATGGCGTCATCGACTACCAACCCCGTGGCTAGCGTGATTCCAAAAAGGGTCAGCGTGTTGATCGAGAATCCCAACAGCTTGATGAAAATGAACGTGCCAACCAGCGAAACGGGGATCGTGACCGCCGGAATGAGCGTGCTCCGCCAATCCTGCAAAAAGAGATAAATCACCGCAATGACCAGAACGATTGCTTCCAGCAGGGTGATCAGAACATCTCGAATCGATTCACCAATCACGGTCGTGGAATCAAAAGCCACGGCATATTTCAGTCCCGGGGGGAAGCCTTTTGAAAGTTTCTCGAGTTCGGCCTTGGCCGCGCGGTCCACGTCGAGCGCGTTGGCGCCCGGAAGTTGCGTCACGCCAAAGCCTACAGCGTCGTGGCCGTTGAATCGCACTCGAACGTCATAATTCTCGGCGCCCAACTCCGCGCGTCCGACGTCTTTTACCCGCACCAGCGTGCCGTCCGTCCCCGTCTTCAAGATGATGTTGTCGAATTCCTGCGGCGTCGTTAGCCGACCGACTGCCCTCACGCTGATTTGAAAGGCTTGATCGCCCGCGTTAGGAGGCTGCCCAATCTGCCCGGCAGCCACTTGCACGTTTTGTTCTTGCAAGGCGGCGATCACGTTCGTCGCCGTCAAGCCACGCTGCGCCATCTTCGCCGGATCGAGCCAGATGCGCATCGCGTATTTACGCTCGCCGAAGATGAACGCGTCATTCACGCCCGGCACGCGCTTCAGAGCGTCCCGCACGTACACGTCGATATAGTTGCTGAGGAAGAGGCTGTCGTACTCTCCGTGTTCCGCGTAGACTCCCGCGCCGAACACGAATCCGCTGGCCTGCTTGGTGATAATGACGCCGGTATTTTTGACTTCATCGGGCAAGCGGCCGAGCGCCTGGCTGACGCGGTTCTGCACGTCCACCGACGCCAGGTCCACGTCACGCGTTACATCGAATGTGACTGTGATCGTGCTTATGCCGCTGTTGCTGCTTGTGGAGGTGATGTACTTCATGCCTGGCACGCCATTGATGGCCTGCTCAAGAGGAATAGTCACCGCAGATTCCACAGTTTGTGCGTTTGCCCCGATGTAAGCGCTTGTAACGACGACCTGCGGCGGGGCCAGATTGGGGAACTGAGCGACGGGCAATGTGGGAATGGAGATCGCGCCGGCCAGGATAATCATCAGCGCGCAAACCGTGGCGAAAACCGGACGCCGTATGAAAAAATCAACAAACAATGCGGGTTTCCACCTTTATTTGGATTGGGAGAGGACCGTTCATCGGGTATGCGGCGCCTAGGGCGTCGCGGAGCCCTTGCCGGCTTGGTCTGCGCTCTTTTGGATCTGTTCCATCACGGGCATGCCGTCCTGAAGGAATTGCGTGCCGGAAACGATGACGTGGTCGCCGGCCTTGAGCCCGTCCAGCACGGCATAGTTGTTGCCGATCGTGTCGCCCAGCTTCAATAGCTTCTGCCGCGCCACAGTTCCTTTTCCTTCAGTTACGGCCACAAAGACGAAAGCCTGTCCGTTGATGCGCGTGACCGCAAGCACCGGAACCACTGGTCCGTCGTGCGATCCCCATGTCACCTGCGCCCGCACTTGTTGCGCGATGCGCAGCTTGGCGCGCGCATTAGCGACGGCCGCCTTGGCGAGGACTGTTTGCGTGTCGGTTTCGACCTGCGGCGAAACGAAAGTAATATGTGTATCGGATACAGAGTTGCCGTTCTCGTCGAGCAGACGGACCGGCAGGCCGAGTTTCAAATCTTTGGCGCGGTCGGCAGGAACATAAATGTAGGCCTCGAGAGCTCCGGGCAAGTCGATCATCGTCAGTAGCGTCGAGACGGTCACCCGATCGCCCACATGTACGGGAATGTCCCCTACGATGCCGTCTGTCGGAGCGCTCACATCGTAGTAGTGCAGCTCCACTCTTTGCTGTTCTACTTGGTCCGAAAGTGATTTGAGCTGTGCTGTAGCGGCTTCATAGGTCGATTGGGCATTGTCCAGATCCTGTTTGCTGATGACGCCCGCGGCGTATAATTTCTGCGCCCTCTCAAAGTTGACCTTGGCCAGTTGTACAGTCGCAGCCTGCGACGCGCGCGCGGCCTCTTGACCGCTTACTGTAGCCCTCTGTTTTAAGGGATCGATTTGCAGCAGCGGCGTGCCGGCGCTAACCTGGTCGCCGGACTTTACGAATATCCCGGTGATTTGCCCCTCGACCTGCGGGTTTATGGCGGCAGATTGCCGCGATTTCAGCACGGACAAGTATTCGGTCGTCTCTGGAATGTGGATCGACTGCGCAACTTCGACCTGGACGGGCATTGCATGCGGCCCGCCGGCTCCGGGCCCCCCAGCGGAGGTTTTCTCGCCGCAGCCTCCTCCCAGCAGAGGAAGGCCAGCAAGCAGCGCCAGCGCGGTCCCTCGCCAACCTTTCGTTAGCTTGTGCGGAGCTGCCATAGCTGAGTTTGTCTCCCCTGGGGCAATCCCAAATCTTACGATACCTTCGCGCCCACACCAAGGCGCAAGTCAACGTTGACAGTTAGACGCACGGAGGAAGGCGGCGGTTATATTGGTGGAGAAAGCTCAGTAAAAATCGGAAGGATCAATACGCTTGCCGGATAAGCCCAGTTGCAGGATTTCCATCTGATTAGGCCGGTCGAACACTTTGCCTGGAAAGAAAATCTTCGTGATTACGCGGACTCCACCAAACGCAATCCCCAGCACGATCGCCGCCACCATGAAGACTCCCGTCCCCATGATGATCTTGACCAGCGTGCTGATAATTGGCGGATCCGTTACCGTCTGGCTCGGTTCGTTCCACGTCACCTGTGTCTCATAATCGATAGCTTCGCGCAGACTCTTCGCATATTCCGGCGAACTGGGCGACAAAATCATGGAGAGCAGAGACCCTTTCCGTACGATGTTCAGCCCCTGTTGTTTCGCTGTGGGCGGAAGTACTTCATCCAAGTGATGGATGTGTTGCTCCGCGAGTTGAGGTGTCGGATATTCCAGAAGCAGCAAGACTCCGTTCCCTTTGCTCCCGCTGGAGTACCGCGCCAGCATGGCCTCCGCTCCGGACGAAAAGCCGGCTCTGTCCGCCAGTCCCGCCATCTCAGATTGCCCCAGTGTAGCCAGCCCGGCCCGCATAGCTTCCGGCCCTAGCGCGTACCGTTCCGAACCCACAATCCTTCCCGGCATTGGCAAATACGTCCGAATCGGAGGCAGCGGCGACAGCTCGCTTTTTGCTTCTAGTTCCTGCACAAGCGCGCCCAAATCCTCTTTCGAGATGTTCGCCGTCGATTGCAGCACCAAACTGCCTTCCTGTATCAGCACTCCATTTTTGTCGAACGCCGCCATTTGGCCTAGATTCGTGGGCATCTGTCCCGACCGGAGCAGACTGGTATAAACCTCGAACGCGCTGCTCGGGTCGTGGTACTGTGCCAGTCGAATCTCCACATTTTTCCCGTCAGCCGAATACTCGCAATCATTGACGGTGCTCAATCCTGCCTCCTTCCAAAAACCGAAGTCCGGCGATTTGAACAAGCAGTTTGTCAGCTGCCAACTTTTGAATTGCTTAGGGAGAATTTGCTTGGGAGGAATCTTCGTCTGGGCGGAGACCAGCCCCGCGCCCAGCAGCGCTATACCGCAAACGAAAAGGAATTGTCGACGCATCCCTGGCAGTTGGTTAGACACCACCAGACTACCGTTGGTTCCGGGATTGTTCAACTGCGGTGGCTGCCGCCGGCCGCCTAGAAGCGCTCTTTGCTGGCAAGTTCACCGTCACGCTGTTCATGCTCTGCAGGTAGTCTGCAACGCCCTGATAAAGTCCTTCAGCGACGCGCTGGCGGTACTCGGGCTGCTTCAGCAGTTTCTCGTCGGAGGGATTACTGAGAAACGAAATCTCGGTGAGGATCGATGGCATATCCGCGCCGATCAGCACCACAAACGGTGCCTTGCGCACCCCGCGGTCTTTTACCGACCGGCTTGCTTTCTGCATGCGCTTGGCAAGTGAATCCTGAATGTCCGCGGCAAATTCTCTCGACTCGTCGATCTTTTCATTCTGCGCGATCTTTTTCACCATGTCCTCGAGGTCGTGGACTCCCTCATCTGACGAAGCGTTCTCGCGCGCCGCCACTTCCATCGCTTCTGCCGAGCCCTTCAGGTTCAGATAGTATGTCTCGACGCCTCGCGCCGCATGGTCCCGGCTCGAATTCGCGTGAATCGAAATAAAAAGGTCGGCTTTCGCCTGATTCGCGATGTTTGTTCGCTCTTCCAAGGGAATAAACGTATCGTCCGACCGGGTGTAAACGATATCCGCGCCTGGCAAGCGCTGCTGGATAATTTTCCCCAGTCTCAAAGCCACATCCAGACACAGATCTTTCTCCATCAGCCCCGTCGGGCCGATGGTTCCGGTGTCATGTCCGCCGTGGCCTGGATCAATTACGATGCGGCCAATCTTCAACCCTAGCGCGCGCGTCAACGTGGATTGCCCGTCGCGCATCGGCTCGGGAGTTCCGCTCGGCCGAATGAGATCCGGCTCGGTGTTGGACGCGCTCAACCTCTTACGAGAGGAATTCTTGGCGTGGGGCGACGCACTTCGCGCAGTGCCTTTCGTGGGTGAGACACCAGGATCTACGGGTGGGTTTTTTGCGGCAACAGCCCTCATATTTCCGGCGCCTTCCGACGCCGCCGTCGCACTTTCACTCGCTTGCACCGCGCCACGATTGGAGGTTGCTCTATTCGAATTCCCCGCACGCAGCAGGTTGCGATGCCGCAAGTCTGAATAAAGGTGGATCACCAGCTGCGGTGGGTTGTCCAGCAGCGTCGCGGCGTAGTCCTCTACTCCCTTTACGTCGAGCACGACGCGCACGACGCCCGCGTGGTTCTGCGCCACCCGCACTCCGGTAAGTAAGTTTCCGCTAACCTCAATATTGCCGCGCGCCACTTCTGGCGTCAGGCGCGCAGAATGAAGGTCGAAGAAAATACGCTCCGGATTTTTTATTCGCGCCGACGTGTATTGCACCGTATCTTCGAGGTCGATGGTCACACGCGTCTCGTCCGCGTTCGCGCTTGCGGTGATTCGCCGGATTCGCGGAGCGCCCGCGGAAGGGCTTCGCCCCGCGGCCTCAGCGCCTCCGGCAACCGTTCCCGCAGGCTCTGCGTCTGACTCCGTTCCAGACGGCACATTGGCGGCGTCTTCGACCGTTTCGCTGTGCCGCAAGAGCGCCAGCTCCGCCAGCGCCTCTTCCGCCTCTCTTTTTCGCTTCGAGCGCGGATACTTTCTCAGGAAGTCTTGATAGGTGTTCGTCGCCTGCGCGCTATCCCCCAATTGATCCCTTTGCAGCTTGCCGATACGCAACAGCGCATCTTGCGTGTACTTGCTGGTCGGATACTCATGCACGAGAAATTGGTAGGCATCTACGGCCGACTGGTAATAGCCTCGCCCAAATCGATCGCCCATCTCGGTGTAAAGTTCCGCGACGGACAGCAGGGCATCCACCACCACGGGCGCGCGCGGCGTAATCAGGTACACGCGCCGATAGCTGGTTACCGCCTGTTTGTATTCCGCCAGCGTCCTCTTTTCCGCGGGCTGGCTGTTCAGATTCGAGCGTTGTTGTTCTGCTCTTGCATACTGCTCTTCCGCGGCTTCTCGTCTTGCAGCGTTCTTCGTCTGCGTATCCGCACCTCTCGCGGAATTCGCGCATACCATTCCTGCAGCTCCAGCGACGGCTATTCCCATCGCCACAAAAACTGGCGAAAGCCGGGCGAATCTTCTGTTCGAACTATGTACGATCCCCAACATGCGCGCCCTAAATTCTATAATGGAAACTGGAGGCCCCCGCGAGCCTTAACTCTTGGAGTTGCTCTGCGAATGCTTGGACAAGCCACCGCCGCGCGGCAGGTCTGTCCCCGTTGATGCTAGTCGTTTCGGAAGATGATGCGACCGTTGGAGTCGACTTCTCTGTGGATTGCGCGCGGATTCGTGAACGCGCCCTCTTGACGACCCGATCCCGGCCTGAAATATGCATCCTGTACCTTCTGCACATAGTTCCGAGTTTCTCGGAACGAAGGGATGCCGTGAGCCCGATCAACAGCCCCCTCTCCCGCATTGTACGCCGCCAAAGCCAAATCCAGGTTGCCATTGTATCGTTCCAGCAACCACTTGAGATGACTAACCCCGGCGTCGATATTCTGTTGCGGGTTGAACACGTCATTTGCACCGTACCGATGTGCCGTCGATGGAATCAATTGCATCAGTCCTCCGGCACCCTTTCGGGAATATGCCGCAGGATTCCAATTTGATTCCGTTTCGATCACAGCGCGGACCAAAGCTGGATCCACGTTGTGCCGTTCTGCCGCTTCCTTTACGAGCTTTTCGACGCCATCCCGGTCGATACTCATTTCCGGTCGGCTCGGGCCCATAAATCTGGATTCGGCGGGGAGGTAGATGGTTTTGCGCGAACTAGCGGCCTTCAACTTAGCCGTAACCGGCGGGTCGGAGTTTATGAACAACGCCCGCCCGCTGGAATCCACGGTTCGGACGATCTGCGCGTTCGCGCCAGGTGCCCACACTACCGCACACAAAGCGAATGCTCCCAAATAGATGCAAGCCGTCTTCATACCCGTGAACTGGTCCGTACGTTTCGCCATCGTGCCTCGGGGAAGCTACCAAACGGTGATGCTCGTTTCGGTGATGCGTTAGCCGTGTTCGGAGCGGCCGCACTGCAAGGCCGGGCCAACTCGTCTCGCCTCGATGAAGCTATGCCCTTTGTCAGGAAGGCCCGCGCTCCAAGCACAATGCCGCGAGTGTCTCCTGCCGGACACGCTTCTGGCGCTACGGTGGGGATTATAGCAACGGCTCCAAAAGGGAGGGGATAGAACTTAGGGCACTTTTTAGGGCCGATGTGTCTTTTCCGCCAGCCTCCGCCAAATCGGGCCTTCCGCCGCCGGAACCGCCAACCTGCTTGGCCAATGCCTGTATCAGCTTGCCGGCATGGACTTTAGAGGTTAAATCCTTGGTTACTCCAACTATGAGGGCAACTTTGCCGTCGTCCGGCATCCCGAAGGCGACTACCCCGGAACCAAGTTTTTGTCGTAATGAGTCCACTAATTGCCTCAGACCCTCCCGGTCCGTACCTGTGACCTCCGCAGCCACGAGTTTGACTCCTTTTACGGTCTGCACCTGCCCGGCAAGTTGGTCAAGCTGGCCGAGCGCCCCCTTGCGCTTTTGTGCCTCCAGCTCTTTTTCGAGTTGCTTCACCGTCTGGTTGAGCTTCTCAACTGTGGCTAGCACTTGCTCCTCGCCGACATTCAATTGGCTGGCCACCTGTGCCAGCACCTTCGCTTGCTGCTCATAATGTTCCAGAGCCCCAATTCCGGTCACTGCCTCGATGCGCCGCACCCCTGCCGCAACTGATCCTTCGCTTACGATCTTGAGCACGCCGATGTCACCGATGCGCTGGACGTGGGTCCCGCCGCACAACTCTTTGGAATAAAAGCCCCTTGGCGACCGTTCGTCGGGAATCGTCACCACCCGCACATTGCTCTCGGGATATTTGTCGCCGAAAAACGCCAGCGCGCCCGAAGCCAGCGCATCTTCCAGCGAACTGATGTTCGTTTCGATTTCCGTATTGTGGCGAATCTCGTCGTTCACCTGCTGCTCGATGTCTTTCAGCTCCTCAGGATCGACATGCGCAAAATGCGAAAAATCAAACCGCAGACGCTCCGGCGAATTCAGCGAGCCGGCTTGCTTGACATGCGTGCCCAGAATATTGCGCAGAGCCGCGTGCACCAGATGCGTCCCCGAATGATTGCGGATGATCCGCGCGCGCCGTTCGGCATCGGCCTGGACACACACCCTATCGCCGACGCGAAGAATTTCCTTGGCGATGACCTTGTGGGCCACGAGTCCCGCGACGGGATAATATGCGCCGGTGACTTCGGCGAGCGTGCCAGTTCCCGTGGGATCGTAGAACGCGCCGGTGTCCGCCATCTGCCCGCCCGATTCGGCGTAAATCACTGTCCGGTCCAGCACCACTTCCCCGGCTTCGCCGGCCTTCAATTCATTCACCGGCCCGCTCTTCGTCAGGATCGCCTCGATGCGCGCGTCCTTCGCCGAAGTCCCGTGGTAAAAGTCCTTCTCCGTCTTGAACGTCTCCGCAATCTTCGTGTAAGCCGGATTCGCGGCCTCCTTGCCTCCTCCGCCCTTCCACGACGCCCTCGCCCGCGTCCTCTGCTCCGCCATCGCCCGGTCGAACCCAGTCGCATCGAAAGTGAATCCCTCGTCGCGGCAAGCATCTTCAATGAAATCGCGTGGGAGACCGTACGTGTCATATAGCTCAAAGGCTGTTTCACCTGCTAAGGTTCGACTGCTGTCGTCTGCCTTGATGCGCTGAATTAAACCGAACATGTCCGGCCCTACGATCGCTTTGAACGTAGCTAGCTGTTGCGGTGCCGAAGGTACGTTTAGAAGCCTCTCGGCCTCACCGGGCTTCAGATGCATTCCCAATTCTCCGTCGGCGTCATTCCTGAGCCGGTCGGCGGCAAGGTTCCTCATACGTTCAAAACGCTCCTCCAGTTGCTTGCTACCGACTTTGAGAGTGTGCGAAAACCGCTCCTCCTCGCCAAGCACAATTTTGCTTACCCGATCAGCGTTCTCGATTACCTCTGGATACGCGGTGCCCATCAAATCGCGGACTGCGTAGATCATTTCAAAGAGGAACGGTCTGTCCGTACCCAAACGGCGCCCGTGGAATATGGCTCGCCTCATGATTTTGCGCAGGACATAGCCTCGGCCTTCATTTGACGGAATCACGCCGTCGGAGATTAGGAATGACGTGGCTCGAGCGTGATCAGCGATTACCCTGAACGATGCGCCAGTCGAATAGCTGGGGACGCGAGTGCTAGTCAATTCATAAGCTCGTTCAATCAGCGGAACGAAAAGATCGGTGTCGTAATTGGAGATAACGCCTTGCAACACTGCCGCGACGCGCTCCAGTCCCATGCCCGTATCGATCGACGGCTTCGGCAGCGGCGCGACTGTTCCGCTGGCGTCGCGATTGAACTGCATAAACACTAAATTCCAGATCTCGACGTAGCGGCCGCAATCGCAGGGAAATTTGCAATCGACATGTCCTTCTTCTGAGGCTTCAACGCCCATATCGTAAAAAATTTCGCTGCAAGGCCCGCAGGGACCCGTATCCCCCATCGCCCAGAAATTGTCTTTCAGCCCAGGAACCGCGACAACCCGCTCCTCAGGAACCTGCTGCTCCAGCCAAATCTTCCGCGCCTCCTCATCCACACCCAGCATCGTCCCCGGCGCCACCTCCGCGCCGCCAAACACCGTCACATAGAGCTTGTCCTTGGCGATCCCGTACCACTCCGGCGAAGTGACCAGCTCCCACGCGTACGGGATGGCCTTCTCCTTGAAATAATCTCCAAACGAAAAGTTGCCCATCATTTCAAAGAAAGTGTGATGGCGCTTGGTGAAGCCGACGTTTTCAAGGTCGTTATGCTTGCCGCCCGCGCGAACGCATTTCTGTGCGGTCGTCGCCTTGTCGTACTCACGCTTCTCCAGCCCCAGAAACACATCCTTGAACTGGTTCATCCCCGCATTGGTGAAGAGCAGCGTCGAGTCGCCGTGCGGGACGAGCGAAGAGCTACGCACGCGCCGATGGTCTTTGCTTTCAAAGAATTGCAGAAACTTTTCGCGTATCTCGTTTCCGGTCATTATTTGTAGGCCCTTGCGGGGAATGATTTCTTTCTGGAATCGACGCCCGCCACGTCCGCCTCAGTCTTCGCATTGGATGAATCACACGATTATCGCAGAGCTTGCCTGACGCGGCAATTGTAGGGGCACGATTCATCGTTCCCCGTCTAAGTTCACAGCCGGGTTGCCTTGCCCGATGGGATTTAGATTCATACTTTTTCGCTTCTCTTGTGGGTTAGTGTTCGGTAGTATTCCCGCACACACAGGGCAGTTGGGTTCCCCGTTTTTTCCTTCGGCAGTGTGCATCACATCGCGAAAGGAAATAGACCATGCCACTTTCGAAAAAACTCGCTGCAGAATTCATCGGAACTTTTTGGCTCGTCTTCGGAGGTTGCGGCGCCGCCGTACTCGACGCGGCGTATCCGCAGCTGGGAATCGGTTTCCTCGGCGTCGCCCTTGCTTTCGGTCTCACGGTTTTGACCATGGTCTACGCCGTTGGCCACATTTCAGGCGGCCATTTCAATCCAGCGGTTTCGGTTGGGCTGGCCTGCGGCAAGCGTTTCCCATGGTCCGAACTCATTCCGTATATCGTTGCGCAGGTATTAGGTGGGCTACTGGCCAGCACAGTTCTGTATGTCATCGCCAGCGGCAAGGAAGGCTTCTCCCTGACCGGCGGCTTCGCCTCGAATGGCTACGGGCTGCATTCGCCGGGCGGCTACTCGCTGCTGGCGTGCTTCGTGGCCGAAGTCGTGCTCACCTTTATTTTCGTTTTTGTGATTCACGGAGCGACCGACGATCGCGCCCCCGTGGCGCTTGCGGGCGTGGCCATTGGGCTCACGCTAACGCTCATCCATCTTGTCGGAATCCCAGTCACCAACACCTCCGTGAACCCAGCGCGCAGCACTGCGCCGGCAATCTTCGCTGGCGGATGGGCCATCCATCAACTGTGGCTTTTCTGGCTCGCGCCCATCATCGGCGGCGCGATTGCCGGGCTTGTCTACAACGGTGTGTTTGAGGAGCGCCAGTCCTGAGAACGGTCAATCTGAGTCTGAGGCGGCGGCCACCCCAGCGCCAGAGCTCGCCTTCTCTTGTGCACTCCGCAGCTCACGCGGAGCAAATTTCATTCGAACCAGCCAGTTTTCCCGCAATTTTCTTCCGCGGAAAGGCGTCAACGCCAACGCCCGGAACAGATCCCGCAACAATTCCCGATGCTGCCAGAAGCTAACCCAGCCACGCCACCCAAGTTTTCTGAGAAGGGCGAACCGTAGCCGCGCGAGGCCCATCGACAACCTGGAAAGAGACGCTGGAATGCCTTCTTCGCGATGGTGCTCGTAGTAGCCGAAGTTCATCGATGCGCCGGACTGCACCTTGATGAAGTTCGAAAGCTCGCGATTCTTCGGATTTGTGGCAACCATCCGAATCAATTCTTGAAAATTCTTCGAATCGGACTCGAGCTTTTCGAGGGTGGCAAACCAGTTCACCATTTTCACGCCGAGCGGATCCCAAAGATAATCGTTCAAGAGCAGCGGCAGCCCGAGGTGAAAAAGCTTGGTGACTACAAGATGGATTTGCAGATGGCAACGATAAGGATCTTCCATGCACGCATAGAGCCGCGTCGTGTCGCGCGTTACACTGCGTTGGAACGCGGCAATCGCGGTGTCGAGATCTTTGGTGAAATCCCTCGCGTCCCCGCCATTCTCTTCCATCTGAATCATCGCCGCGACTTGCCGGATTTGGATGGAAGATAAGGCCAAGCCGACGCTGTACAGGGGATCAACCGTGTCGCCCGCGTCGCCGATGATGTACCAGCGGTCGGCGGAGTAACGCTGGCGGCATTCCCACATGTACGAACCGTAAAAATTCGTGTCTACCACGGTCCCGCTGCGCACCAGCTCGACGAGCATCGGATGCTCCCGACCGACGCGCTCCAGAAATTCTTCCATCGTGTGAATCTCGCCGTGCGGATAAACGTCCTTGCGGTAGGTTATGCCGATGCTCACCAGTGGCGTATTGTCCGGCGAACGCATCGGGATGTACCAAATCCAGTTTCCTTTGCCGAAAAAATGATGCGTGGCGAAATACGGAATGTAGTTGCGATGCGCTTGCTTCAGCGAGTGGATATTCGCCAGAATTTCCGGATTGAAATTCGCCAATCGGAACCAGAAAACATCTTTTTGTTCCTTGACTTTTTCGTGAAGCTGCAATTTTTTGGCGAGCACGCGGTTGCGGCCCGTCGCATCAATGAGCCATCGCGCCCTTACGGTGTGTTTTTCTCCACTGGCGTTCTGGACGGAGACGGCATGCAATTCGTCAGTCCCCGCGCCATGAATTTCGACTTCCACTACCGTGCCGTCCATCAACTCCATCCCGTTCTCCAGATTGCGGCGCCGCACCTTGGCGTCCAGCGTGAAGCGGTTGATCTGGAAAGAGAGAATGGGCGGCGCGGTGGGAATTTCGTCGACGACGTACGTGCGATCCGCCGGGTCGTCGATCTTTGTCTTGAAATAGTAGGTCAGGCCGTATTTCGGAAAGTGGTTTTCCACGAGGTAGCGGCCCAGTCCTAGTTCCAATAGGAAATCGACGCTGACTTCGACGAGCGATTCTCCGACGATCGGTCGATTCTTATGTGGCCCCTCGACTACGGCGATCTTGAGAGCAGGGAAACGCAATCGCAGGTAGGCTGCCGCGAGCTGGCCGGTTGCGCCGCCTCCCATCACCAGCACATCCACGTCCTTCGTCATGGGCGTTCGGGCTTCTGTGCTGCTGGCTTCAGTTTGCATGGAAAATAGCGCGATACACGCCGGGGAAATCCTAACATAGCAAAAGCAGAAACCACGTACGCAGCGCCACGCCCCTCGTTACTCCTCAGGTGTTTCCACTTCGGGAACTTCCTCGCGCGTCAAAGACTTCAGTTCGCGGCGGACGACGTCGGCGGAAAAACCTGCGCGCAGGAGGCTACGGTACATCGAAGCCATCTTGTTGTCGTCGATTTCGCCGCGAAACGCTCGCAGCTTTCGTTCCAGGCGCTGGCGGACGATCGCGGCCTCGTCGGTCTCCTTGGCGGATTCTTCCAGAGCCGCTTCGATGTGCCGGTCCGGCACGCCCCGCGCCCGCAAATCGCGTGCAATGCGGTATTTTCCCTGCCTCCGAATTTCCGTGCGCTGCCTCGCAAACTGTTTCGCGAAGCGCTCGTCATCAATCATCTTGGAACGCTTCAAACGTTCCATCACATTGTTCAGAAGCTCGTCGTTATCCGTCCGCCGTCCAAGCATCTGCTTCATTTCATAGACAGAATACGCGCGCCGCATCAAAGCCCGCACCGCGGCCTCATACAGCTCCGTCTCCGTTTCCACTTGTCGCGGCTTGCCGAACATGGTGTGGACATTGTAACGCGGGGAATTGGAAACGCGCGGTTTTCCGGCGAGCCTGCACGAAGGCTGCGGCCCGAACGAGTCATGAACTACATTCCACGGAGAGGACGCTCAGAGCACAGAGTAATGAGCTCGAGATGTGGAGCATGTTCTATCTTTAAGAAAAGAAAAAAATCAACAGGGTTGAAGCATGTCAGTGGTTTCTGGAGCTACTCTTTCTTCAATCTGTCTTTTCCAGTCAAGCCATTCAGACTCTAGCTTGAGAGAGGATGGACCGTTCAAATTGGCCCTGATTAATGCCAGGCCAGAGTCGCAGATGGCTAGAGCTTTAGCGAATTGTTGGCGGGACTCCGCGAGGGCAACATCGAGGCGAATGCGAGATAAAGGGCCGAGCCATTCAAGGTGGCCTGCTCTGCGAATCCACACGCTACATTGATCGGTGGCGGGTCGATGGCGAGCGGTGAAGAAGGCAGCTTCCGCCGCCAGAAAGTTCCTCGTCTCGATGTCATGCGATGGTGACTCACGAAGTAGTTCTTCCAGGTAGCCAGCCGCGACCGCGGGATCTTTTGCCGCACGATATGCATTCCAGTTGATGTGGTAACTAGGGTAGAAAGACCCAGGCTGTGCTGAAGCAAGTTTCCACCATCTTTCAAAATACGGAGGCAGAATTGGCTCAACGCTGCCTGCAAAGTAAGCGGCGTGAGAGGCAATCATGTGAATTGAACCGGACTTTGAGAAGAGTAGCTGTCGAAGAAGAAATGCATCATTACCTCCCACCCGGGCACGATACGGAAACGTGGAAAACACAGCGATAAAGAGCGAGAGGAACCCAGAGAATTCAAGAAAAGTAGTCCAGCCAAAGCTGTCGGTCAGGCGGTAAATTTCGCCGACGAGGAACGTAACAAAGGCGAAGGTGTAGCTGGATACTGGTCCACCGAGAGTGCAAACTACGAGCTGGCGCCGGATTCGACGGACGCGGCCCAACTTCATGTGAGCCGCTCCAGCGTAAATCCGTGGCCGCAAGCGCAACGACCATTTTCCCCGGATGCGCATGACGCATAGGGGAGCGATCTCCACACCGCGAAACCTCAGGCCTGCGCACCATCCGAAAAATAGGTGTCCGGATTCGTGAATAGCCACGGCAAGGAAGAGCGCTGGCAGGATGCCTAGAAGCACCAGCAAGAACGCATAGTTCTGTGTGACGACCACTAAAGCGATAAATGAGATAAAAGGCGCGGCAAATTTTCCTGTGACGATCATATCAGTGGGCTTTGGGAGCGGCTCGATTAGATCCAGGATCGGAGTGGGCGATGTCTGGCCCGCACCCGATTCTTGTCGGCTCAATAATCGCGATAGTACAGTCCCGGCCATGTCGTAGTCCTACGAAACTATTTGCGGAAGACGCGTTCGAACTTTGTCGGCGGCCAAAGGAAGTTGCACGATCGCCGGTCAGTTCGAGTTGGTTTGTGCGGATTGGAGCGACTGAGTCCGCTTTTCGAGCTTGGCGGCTTCGTCGTTGCGACCGAGTTTGCGGAGAGCTTGCGCTTCGGCGGTTAAGTCATGTACGAGATATGGGCTGTCCGCCCCAAATTTCTTTTCCCCCAAAGTAATTATGCGAGCGTGACACGCGGCGGACTTTTCTGGATTGTCCGTCCGATCGTAGAACATGCAAAGCGTATTGACGGGAATGAGCAAGCGTTCGTCCGAATCCCCGAATTGGTGCTCATAGCTCTTTACGTACTGCAGTACGTAGCCTTCGGCCTTCGGGAAGTCCTTCTTGAGGTAATAGAGATGCGAAAGGCCAAGCAGGCTCAACGCGGACTGACTGCTGTTTTCGCCGTAGGTCTTGCGAATTAGATCAAGAGCGTGATTGAAATCATTTCCTGCAGTCGCGAGATCGTTTTGTTCCATCGCAGTCATCCCCAGGTTTTGCAAGGCGTCGACTAGCATAGGGGAGTTTGGCCCATAGACCTGCTGGGCGATGGCGAGTTGGCGCTGAAACTGAGTAAATGCATCGCTGAAATCACGCCGAAAGGCATAAACGTTCCCCAATTGGCCGACGGCCTCGGCAAGCCGACCGTCTTGAGGCTGGATCTTCTCCGCGATGGAGACGGCTTCTTTGGCCGAAGTTTCTGCGTCGTCGAAGCGCCTCTCTTGCGCGGCTTGTTTGCTCTTTGCCATGGCAAAGTGAAATTTTTCATCGTAGTTAGGAGAGGCTTCGTGCTGCTTGAGGAGAGCTTCGAGGGAGTCGGCCTCGGATGCTTTGCCGGTGGCCCTCAAATCGGCAAGATGCTGCTGGAAACTTCCTTGAGCGCTCTCGTACTTCTTCTCGGCGTTATAGAAACGCACCGCAACCCCGTTTGGCACGATGGGTGGTTCGTCGATGGCCGCCTGGCGATAATTATCGAGGGCCTTGATCCAGTCTCCGGACTTTTGCAGAGCATCGGCGAGATCCAACCGCGCTTGAAGCTCCTTAGGCGACAAAGTTATGGCTTGCTGGTATTGCTGGATGGCGGATTTAGTATCGCCCGACTCTTCCAAGGCTTCTCCCATCAAGTCGAACGCGGTCCAATCCGCGGGAGCTAGTTGCTCCGCTTGACGAAGCTCGGAGATGGCGGAAGTAAAATCCTTTTTCAGAATCAGAACGCGTCCTGCGTTCGTGAAAGCTGCAAAGTCCGTGCCGTCCAGTTTTTCGGCTTGGCGGTAGGGAACCAGAGCTTCGTCATATTTCTTTTCGGTCTCGAGCGTTGCGCCGAGGCCGTTCAGAGGGTCGGTCGAACCCGGGTTCTGCTGGATCGCCAGCGTGTACTCCTTCTCCGCCTCCTTCATTTGCCCTGTGCGGAGATACGCGCTGCCGAGACATTGGTGGCAGAGTGGCCAGTCCGGAGCTATCGCGGCGAGCTCCTTGAACTCCGCAATGGCTGCGCCGGGATCCGTTTGCATAAGGGCGGCTCCCAAATTCTGCCGGTCTTCCAACATTTTTGGATCGAGCCGCTTGGCTTCGCGATACTCGCGAATCGCGGCGTCGAACTCCTTCTTATCTGCATAAACAATGCCGAGGTTGTAGTGCGTCATTGCGCGGCTGGGCTCAAGAGCCAGAGCGCTCTTGAACTTCGCGATGGCACCATCGAAGTCTTTGAGCTCGACGAGCAAATTGCCGAAGTTCATGTAGGCCAAGGCGTAGTCAGGTTTGCTGCGGATCGCCTTCTCGTACTCATCTTTAGCGGCGTCGAGATGCTGCAACGAATCCAAAGCCAACCCCCCGTTCATGTGAGCGACGGGATTATCGGGATTTTCGACGAGGGCTGCTTTCGCTTGTCGTAGCGCCTCTTCCGAGTCGCCCGATCCAAGATAAGTCCAGCTCAAGCGAGCGTGGACTTCGGGGAAACTTGGATCACTGTCCAGAATTTCGGAATAGACTTGGCCCGCCTCGGGGAAGCGTTGCTGCGTGCCAAGGATCTCCCCAACTACAAAACCGACAGCGGATTTGCCTCGGCCGCCGGAAAAAGACGATGTGAGCTCTTCACCGGCTTCACCGAGCTTGCCCGCGCGAAGCAGGGATCCGACGTGGCTCAAATGCTGCAGTAGTACCGTATCCCCCGAGTCTTCGTCGGCATTCTTGGAATCGACTTTGGCGGCGCGAAGCGCTTGCAATACTCGGTCGTCAGCGCCAGCGGATTTCAGGAGCGCCTGGAAGGCGGCGTCGGGCACAAAATCCACGCCTCGTGCGCGCAAGTCATACGCAACATTTTCTGGCATGATTTCGCCGGCGACAATCGCAAGAACCTCCAGCTTATTGAGTGGAGGCGCAGAAGTCTGCGCGGCCAGGGGCAAAGCAAAGAGTACTGACACGAGGAAGATAAGTGATGTGGACGTTACCTTGGTGCGCATGGAACCTCACTTTCACTTGCGGACTGGAATAGCTACTTGCGGGCGAAGCGCTCGAAGTCGGCCATTTGGCGCTCCATTTCCTCGCGGGCGGAGTCGGCGGCGGAGCGAATACCCTGGATGCGCAACTGGAATTCGTCGGGGTTCGTGGAACGCAGCAGCGCTTCCTCGAGCGTGATGAGCTGCTTGGTATACAAGTCAAAGAGCGACTGGTCGAAGGTCTGCATGCCGTATTGGCTGCCGCCGGCTGCGATCGCGTCGTGAATCAGGCGCGTTTTGTCCGCGTTAATGATGCAATCGCGGATGTACGCGGTGGCGATCATGACTTCGACGGCAGGTACGCGGCCTTTGTCGTCGGCGCGGCGCACGAGGCGCTGCGAAACGATGGCTTTAAGCGTGGCGGCAAGCTGCAATCGGATTTGCTTCTGCTCCGGAGGCGGAAAGACAGCGATGATGCGCTGAATCGTTTCGGTCGCATCAAGAGTGTGCAAGGTCGAGAAAACCATGTGGCCAGTTTCGGCGGCGAGCAAGGCTGTCGAAATGGTTTCAAGGTCGCGCATTTCGCCGACCAGAATCACATCGGGGTCTTGACGCAACGCAGCGCGCAACGCCGTTGAAAAGTTCGCGGTGTCAACTTCGACTTCGCGCTGGTTGATGAAGCTGCGCTTATCGCGGTGCAGGAATTCAATTGGATCTTCGATGGTGATGAGGTGATCGGAGCGGTTCGCGTTGATGCGGTCGATCATCGCGGCGAGGGTCGTGGATTTACCGGAACCGGTGGTTCCCGTCACGAGAACAAGTCCCCTCTGTTCTTCGCAAATCTTGCCAATCACACCGGGCAAATTCAGTTCTTCGATCGTGCGGATTTTCGTGGGAATGACGCGGAGGACCATACCGACGTTGCCGCGCTGCTGGAACACGTTGACGCGGAAACGGCCGAGGCCGGCCACACCATAGGCCATATCAAGCTCGGCGGTCTCCTTGAACTTTTGCTTCTGGCGGTTGGTCATCATGCTGAACGCCATAGAGAGCATTTCTTCGGGGGTGATGCGGGGAACGTCGGTGATGGGATTCAGCAGGCCGTCAACGCGAAGGTAGGGATGGTTTCCGACTTTCAGATGGAGGTCCGACGCCTTGTTTTCGACGGCGCGCCGGAGGAGATCGTCAATGCTAATGGCCATGTCGGTGTGAGCTCCGCGAGAGTTCGACTAACCAGCGACGTTAGCACCCGAAGTTTAGGCGGGCAAGGAAGCCGCGCCACCGGGTTGCGCGGTAGTCACCTGAACTAAAGGACAGTTTTTGCTGACTTGCGACGCGTGATTGGTGTCGGGTATGCGTGACCGAGCAGCCCAGGATCTATATTTACCGAGGAAGTTGTTTTCGGACCGAACGGGTTTCGTCTTTCAATCAGAACGGAATCCCAGCGAAACTCGGGCGATCCCTCAGGCTTTTTTCAGGAAGAGCGAGTCGTAGAGAAAACCGGCGAGGAAGCCGCCGGCGAGAGGCCCCACCCAGTAGATTCCGTGATTCTGCCAATGGGAAGAGGCAAGAGCGGGGCCAAAAGCGCGCGCGGGATTCAGCGCACCGCCCGTAAAAGGACTGGCAACAAGGCTGCCCAGCGCGAGGCTTAGCCCGATGGCGAAGCCGGCGACTTGCCGGAACGAAGAGCGTTCGTCGACAGTGGTTGCAAAGACCGTGAGAACGAGAAAAAAAGTGGTTATGCCTTCCAGGACCATGCCGGAAAGCCGCGTAAAATCATGCGTGAACATTGGTGTGCCCAGAGCCACGGCACGCCAGGTGTCATCGGGGATGATGGACTTCAGCAGGTACGCAGCCGCAACGGCTCCAAGGAGTTGTGCAACCCAATAGGCGAACGTATCGATGGTGTTCAGCCGCTTGGTGACCCAAAAGCCGATGGTGATGGCCGGATTGAAATGGCCGCCTGAGATGTGGCCGAGGGCGGAGACCATGATCGCCATAGTGAGGCCGTAGACCAAAGCGATGCCGAGAAGGCCGACGCCGTTTGACGCATGGGGAAACCAATCGACGCAGATTGCGCCGGCGCCGAAAAAGACCAGCGCAAACGCGCCAAAAAACTCAGCCGTGAGCTTTTGAGCGAGGTTGTACATCAGGAATCCTCCCGGCCGGGGAATGAAGCGTGCCCGCTGCGACCGGGAAGGATTCTAGCCGGAACGAGAAGAGAAACGCCAGTCTTACCGTGAGGTGGCGCCTACGGGAGCATTAACAGGAGTAAGCCAGTTGTGACGATCGGGCTTGGTGCCGCTCGTGATTCCGAAGAATTCTTCCTGGATATGGCGCGTGATAGGGCCGGCGACGCCTTTGCCGATCTGGATGTGATCCACCGTCCGGATGGGAGTGACTTCAACCGCGGTGCCAACGAAGAAAAGTTCATCGGCGATATAAAGCATCTCGCGAGGAATTACCTGTTCCTTGACGGGAATATTCAGCTCGCCGGCAAGTGTGACGATCGAGTCGCGCGTAATGCCGGGAAGGATACTGGTTGCTAGCGCGGGCGTGTAGAGCTTGCCGTCGTGAACGATAAAGAGGTTTTCGCCGGAGCCTTCGCTGATGTGTCCTGAGGAATCCAGAGCAATTCCTTCGACGAAACCGTTCAGTTTCGCTTCCATGTTGACGAGCTGCGAGTTCATGTAATTTGCCGCGGCTTTAGACATGGCCGGGAGAGTGTTGGGAGCGATGCGCGTCCACGAGCTGACGCCGACATCGACTCCCTTAGTTAGCGCTTCGGGGCCGAGATACGCGCCCCAACTCCAGCAAGCCATGTACGCCTCGATGGGAGAGTGCAGCGGGTTCACACCGACTTCGCCGTAACCGCGGAGGACGATGGGCTTCACGTAGCAGGAATTCAGCTTGTTGATGCGCACGAGTTCGGTGGCCGCGTTGCAAAAATCGTCGAGCGAGAAGGGCAGCTCCATGCGGTAAATTTTCGCGGAGTTGATCAAGCGCTGCATGTGCTCGCGAAGGCGGAAGATGGCGGAACCCTGCTTGGTGTCGTAGCAGCGGATGCCTTCAAAGACGGCTGAGCCGTAGCTCACGACGTGAGAAAGGACGTGAAGGGTGGCGTCTTCCCAATTGATCCACTTTCCGTTGTGCCAGATTTTGTCGGTCTTCTGAATGGGCATGATGTTGTCCTTTTTTGTGGCGCGACTTGCGGCGGTTCGTGAAAATGCAGAATACGGTACGCGGCGCGGATCGTCAATAAAGTGTATGGAATGACGCAGCGAGTGCAAAATCCAAATTGGCGCGTCGGAGCGCACTGCAATGGAGGCGGAGCGCCATTTTGGCGGGTCCGTTTACTTCGGCAAATCGGGTGGAGGTGCGGACATCGATGGCCGGGTTAAGGAATCGAACGAGGACTGAGCTTGCTCGGGAATGTTGCCGTACTTATTTTCCCAGACGCCGAGAAGCAAAAAGGGAATTGCGGTGGCAACGACCAGGAGTTTGGCGCGGCGCGGCACTTTGACTTCGGGCTCCCACCGGAAGAGTTGCGAGGAGAGAAAAAATGTCAGGATCCCCCAAAACGCGAGAGAGGCAACTTGCACACCGAGCTGCCAGATGGGAACGGAATTGAAAATGGCGGCCTGCAATCCCTGGACGAGATAAGTTGCGGGCAAGAATAAGGAAACCCTTTGAACGGAGTGCGGCAGAAATGCCAAGGGGAAGGTCGCACCGGAGAGAAAGATCAAAGGGAGCCAGATAAGCTGATTGATGACCTGCGTTTCCTGCATGGTGTTGGTCACGCTGGCAACTACGAGGCCCATTGCGGCGAATGATAAGTTGCCGATGCTGATCATGACGAATGCGGCGAGCAAGTCGCCAAAATGCATTACGTGAAAAATGTAGCGCGCGAAGAGAAACTCAAGGATGACGGTGGGAGCCACAAGGAAGTAATTGGCCACAACGCTGGAAGCAAGCATGTCGCTTGCGGTGACTGGCGTGACGTGGAAGCGTCGGAGAATGCCTTGTTCCCGAAACATCACAAGAGCGGCGCTGAGTCCCCAGAAGCTGCCCATAACGGTGAGAGAGATGACCGGAGCCAGGAAGAAACGAACACCGGCGGGCTGGCCCTTGGCGAAGATGCCCGCGAAAAGAAAGAAAAATCCGAACGGCATAATAACGCTGAAGAACAGGAACATTTTATTCCGCAGCGTGAGCTGAATGCGCATGCGGGTGAGAGTGGCAAAGTTTCTCAATCGCGGAGCCTCCTTCCGGTCATTTCAATGAAGACGTCTTCGAGAGAAGGAGAGGCGATTTCGAGGCTGACAAGTTCGTTGCCTTCGGATTCCAAGTGCTTCACGAGGTCCACAATCGTTTTCGGCGGGCGCTGGGAGTGGATGACATACGTGCCATCGAACTCGCGGGCGTCGGTCACACCCTCTAGAGTTTTGAGCGCTCCATCTTTTTCAGGTTTTGCGAGCCGGACTTCGATGCGCGTTGCGCTGCCGGCGCGGGACTTCAGTTCGCGCGGCGTGCCGAGAGCGACCACTTTGCCGTGGTCGACGATGGCCACGCGGTCGCACAGGCGTTCGGCTTCCTCAATATAGTGCGTGGTCATTACGATTGTTTTCTTCTCGTGCTTCAGCTCTTCGATGATGTCGTAAATCTCGCGGCGAACCTGAGGGTCGAGTCCTGCGGTGGGCTCGTCGAAGAAGAGGACTTTGGGCTCGTTGACTAGGGCCATGGCGAGGGCCAAGCGTTGTTTTTGGCCGCCGGAAAGCTGGCTATAAAAAGTGTTGCGCTTTTCTTCGAGGCCAAAACGCTTGAGGAGTTCTTCGGGACTGCGGCGGCGCTTGTAAAAACCTGCAAACAGCCGAAGAGCTTCCATCACGCGCAATTTGTCTGGTAGGGAAGTGGACTGCAGGGCCGCGCCGATTTCGTGTCTTAAAGCTTGCGAATCGCGTTGCGGGTCGAGGCCGCAGACGGAGACTCGGCCACCATCGAGATCACGCAGACCCTCGAGGATTTCGACTGTCGAGGTTTTGCCAGCGCCGTTAGGACCGAGCAGTCCGAAGACCTCTCCTTCTTCTACGGAGAAACTTACGCCACGGACGGCCTCGACGTCGCCGTAGCGCTTGATCAGATTTTCGACCTGCAGAATGGAGTTTGCCATGAGGCCCGACTGCTAACTAAGTTGTACGCTGCGAGACTCACTAGGATAACGCATGTGCACGCATTCTCCGCAAGCTTGGAATCCCACGCAGAGATCTAAATTCCGCGGAACGAATGGAGGCCTAGAACAGGGATTCTGCTGGTTAACCATCATCGCTCCTCCCCCTAGGTTTTTTGCAACTGTTGATTCCAGGGCATTTAGGTGTTTTTGTAACTCGTTTAGCTGCAACATTTACTGGCGACCTTGTAAGTGGTATTTCTAAAGCATTTAGCGCCGCCGAGAAGTCGGGGAGAAAGGCTCCGGCATTGGCCGAGAATCCCAAGCGCCCCAGCTAAAAATCGAGGCCAAAAAGCAAAAAAGCCAGCAAGGAAGCTGGCGTTCCAGGTCATAGGGCACAATGTTACCCAATGGTTATTTTGAGCGGAGAGTTACCGGATGTCAAGAACAAAGAGGAGGCGCTAGTGTCCTAATCTCAGATGAGTTCTGCCGACTCGGCGATTAAGAGACGAAACTGAGTCTCACGCACGCCTTGTGGGCTGAAGAGCTCAAACTTCAGACACCTGATATTTCTCAAGAGCGGGAGCACGGCTCCCGTACTCCATATTGGGACGGCACCGAGTGGGCGGGAAGTCGTGAACGCTCGGCCTGCGGTGAGGCGATTGCGGTTTCGGACTATAGTCAGTGGATGGATCGGAATGTAGCTGAACGGAGAGCGCTCCCTCCGCGCGGAATGACAGCCTTTGGAATTTTTCTGGTCTTCGCGACAGTGATGGCGTGTCTTGCAGGGACGACGCTTGTTTGGCCGGGCACGGTGCTTGACCGGGCGTGGAGGCTTAATCCGCGGGCCCATGCGCAGCTTGCGCCTTTGGGCAGAATAATTGGAGTTCCGTTCTTGCTGCTCGGGTTAACGCTGGCTGCTGCTGCAGTGGGTTGGTTCAAGCGGCGAATTTGGGGATGGAGGCTGGCTATCGGTGTGATTGCGACGCAAGTTTTGGGGGACGCGATCAACATTTCTCTAGGGCATTTTGTCGAGGGCGGATTCGGTGTGGCGATCGCGGGCGTGCTGTTGATTTATCTATTGCGGCCCGAAGTAAGGAGTTTTTTTCGACCGCCACAGAACGCCGATTGAACCAGTTCACGTTCCATCAGCGCGATTTGCCTTTTTCGCGCGTCGGAAAATAGATCAATGGTGCCAAGCGTGGATTCGCGGGATCCAGCGTGGAACATTTCTGCAATATGCCACGTAATCAGCTCCAAACTTTTTCCGCAGGATGGGCTCTTCATACAACCGCACAAACAGATCTATCAGCAGTACGGCGACAATCGCGATGGTGAGTGCAGCACGGTTCGCGCGGCCGAAGACGACCCACAGACCGAACCAGCCGGTGAAGAATCCCAGGTACATGGGGTTGCGTACATAACGATAGAGGCCGACGACGACCAACTTTTGCGGTGGAATCATCGGAGCCGGCGTTCCGCGTCCAGTCCATCCGAAATCCCATACGCACCGCAGAGCTAGGGCGAAGCCGAAAACGGACGGAACAGCGGCGATCCATCGCCAGCGAGCCAAGCTGGCGATATCAACTTGAAAGCCCAGCCATCCGGGTAACAGCCAAAACCAGAGGGCAAAGAATAAGGCGCCGACAGCCAGCGAGGCGGCGGCCGTCAGCCAGGGCATGCCGGGATCAGAGCCATGTCCGATATGAGCTTCTGCGTTAGTCATACAGTCCTCCATAAAGCCTTCGTGAGGGGCTTATTGAAATACTGCCTTCTATCTCTTACTTACGAGGTGACTCGAGGAATGGTTGCGGCGAAGAGTTCGGCAGCGATTAGCGGAGGAATCAGGCTCCGTGGTTCATGGCACGGTGGGGTGGGCAAGCCCCGACCTTACGGCGCTTGGCTCACAAGGGACGTATGGGGCGGTTCTCATTTCGTTCGCTCCTTCGGATTGTGTTTGCTCGGTGCTTGTCTGCGGGACTTCTTGGTGGCAATGGATTTCTTGCGGGCAGGAATCCAGAGATGCTTCTTGAGGTTGACGCGAGATTCGACGATTGTGACGCCTTCGCTTTCGAGGAGTTTTTTCTGGAGAGAGGCGTAAGGCTCGCGGATGAGGATTTTGCCGTTGGCGCCGAGGACGCGGTGCCAGGGAATGCCTTTGCCGCGCGGAGTGACTCCCATGGCGCGGCCGGCCGTGCGAGCGCCACCGGGGAGACGCAGGGCCTTAGCAATGCCTCCATAGGTTAAAACCCGGCCTCGGGGGATTTGTTTTACGAGCTTATAGACAGGATCAAAAGCCACGGCGAAGCGACTCCTCGACTTTGACGAAGGCCCACGCCGAGAACTTGTTCAACGTTTCGTGAGCGTGGCCGTACACGAGCTCGATGAGAACCACGCGGAACATCGTAGGAGCAAGATCGCGGCGCAACAAGAGAAAAAATCGGCGCGGCCGTGTTAGATAGAGTGCAAGACGGCTGGCGCCTAAAAACAATCGAACCGCGGCGCGAAGCATCTAATCGAACAGCAAAGGAAAAAAGCAGAGTTGAGCGAAGATGCAGGGAATCGATGAAACAAAACGAAAAAAGTAATGAGAGAAAATGAAGCAAATTCGTTAGTTTGGACGCATCAACGTGCATCCAGTTCCGCGCCACCGTGCGAATCGAGAAGCGACCGAGTGAACGCAATCGTTCGGGCTAGTACGGGACGCGCATTGACGTTGTAGTGGAACGGAAGTACACTACGGCCAGAAATAGTGGCCCGAGGTGAAGTGATGGCTTTTGTCCGCCGCAAAGGGAATTCGTACTACTTGGTGCACAACGTGCGCCGCGGCGAAAAAGTGCGGCAACTGCACCTGGCACGACTCGGGGAAAGCGCGCGGATCACGGATGAAGTGGTGCGCGAAGTTTCCAGGAAACATCCATTCGTAGAGCTGAATTGGCGGGCTTTGCGGGAACAGACGAACAGCCAACAAAATCTCGCCGACCCAAGCTCCCCGGCGACACAAAAGCTCGTAGCCAGCCTGCGAGCGCTGAACCTCGATTTGGCGGACCTGCTTCCGCCGCTTCTCCAGATTTCTGAAACGCCCACGGTGGCGCGAGAGTTGCTGGTGCAGTTGCGACTCCTGCAGTCCACTCTTCAGGTAAAACTCAGTCAGTTTGACCGGAAGCGCGGGCGCTTCGGTAATGCGACCTTGCGGATGCAAGGCCGCTAGGAAGAGACCATGAGCTCCCAACCAGCACCACTCGATCCTAACCTACGCAGCAACACGACGATTGAATTTCAGACGGCGTTGCGGTCAAAGATTGTGGGACAAGCGGAGGGCGTGCAGGCACTCGTGGACCTTTATCAGGTTTTCTGCGCGGGATTGAACTCGCCAGGACGGCCGGTGGGAAACCTCCTGCTTCTAGGGCCGACGGGTTCGGGTAAGACGCGCATCGTGGAAGCTGCCGCGGAAATTCTATTCGGCGATCCGCGAGCGGTCATTAAGGTGGACTGCGCAGAATTTCAGCACTCCCATGAGATTGCCAAATTGATCGGCTCGCCTCCCGGGTATCTGGGCCACCGGGAGACGCATCCTCTGATTACCCAGGAAGAATTGGCGAAGAGCCATACGGAGAAGCTGAAGCTTAGCTTTTTGTTATTTGACGAGATTGAGAAGGCTTCGGACGCTTTGTGGCAACTGCTGCTTGGAATGTTGGATAAGGCAACCCTCACCTTAGGTGACAACCGGCGTGTGGATTTGTCACAGACCGTCATTTTTTTGACCTCAAACCTGGGGGGAGGAGAAATCACGGAACTGATGAACGGCGGAATGGGTTTCATTCAGCCGACAGACAAACCGGCCACGGGATTGGATGAAAAGGTTGAACGGACGGCAATGGAAGCGGCGAGAAGGAAATTTTCGCCGGAATTCATGAATCGGCTGGACAAAGTGGTCGTGTTCCATCCCCTGAAACGCGAACAACTTGAAGAAGTGCTTGAGATAGAGCTCGGCCAAGTACAGCAGCGAGTCTTAGAGACCGCGAAGGGGCAGTTCCTGTTCCGCGTCACGACCGCTGGAAGAGATTTCCTGTTGCAGGAAGGAACCGATCAGCGGTATGGAGCCCGGCATTTGAAGAGGGCAATTGAGAGGTACGTCGTCTATCCGTTGGCCAACCTGCTGGCAACGGAGCAAGTACATCTGGGAGATCTCGTCCGGATTGATTGGGATCGCCAGCACAAAGAACTTACATTTGCGCGAGAGGGCGAAGGTGCTCTAGTAACACCGGCAGCGCCGGAAACCGGCCAGCTGGCGGCCGCGGCGGAGGCGAAAGACGGCAAAGTCGCCGATCCACCTACGGAAGCCGTGGTTGGAGAGAGAAAGCTCCGAGCGGCGCAACCAGGAGTGGCGCCAACGGCGGCTCCACAAGGGCGCAAGAAGGCAGATCGTTAGGAAGGCTACTTTTTTGAGCAGTTTGGTGGGGGCGCAGCGGGTGAGTGCGCCCCTTTTTGTCGTGCCGAGGCTGACAGAAACTGTTTCATCCTCTCACTTTGAACCGGGATGGGACAGAGTCTCAAGGGGTGAGACAGTTTCCATAATTGCAACACTTGTATCTCATTGAGTTTGTACCTGTTTGTCCGGACGCTGTGGCTGGAGTGGAATGGCAGTTCTCATGCTCTATTTCCCCGAAGCGCATAGCTGAGACGTATGGGGCGTCTTAGCAGCTGAACGCGGAAGGGAACGACGATATGAAAGCCGCCGCTCGACAGCAACTGGATCCAACCATTCGCAGCACCGATACCCGTGATTTTGAAGGAGCTCTGCGCGCCAAGATCGTTGGGCAGGTGGAAGGTGTGCAGGCGCTCGTGGACCTTTACCAGGTCTTCTGCGCGGGATTGAACTCTCCTGGACGGCCTGTGGGGAATCTCCTGTTTCTTGGCCCGACTGGTTCGGGCAAAACGCGCATTGTGGAAGCGGCTGCCGAGATACTGTTCGGGGATGCCCGAGCGGTGATTAAGGTGGATTGCGCGGAATTTCAACACTCACATGAGATTGCTAAATTAATTGGCTCGCCTCCAGGGTATCTGGGCCACCGTGAGACACATCCCCTGATTACTCAAGAAGCGCTGGCGGCCAGCCATACTGAAAAGCTGAAGCTTAGCTTTCTGCTATTCGACGAGATTGAAAAAGCGTCAGACGCCCTGTGGCAGTTGCTACTCGGGATGCTGGATAAGGCGACTCTAACTCTGGGTGACAACCGCCGCGTGGATTTGTCGCAGACCGTGATTTTCCTGACGTCGAACCTGGGCGGGGGAGAGATCACGGAACTGATGCAAGGCGGAATGGGTTTTGTGCAGCCGAAGGACAAACCGGCCGCTGGATTGGATGAAAAGGTTGAGCGGACGGCGGTGGAAGCGGCGCGCAGGAAGTTTTCGCCGGAATTCATGAACCGGCTGGACAAAGTGGTGGTCTTTCATCCTTTGCGCCGCGAACAGCTCGAAGAAGTACTCGAGATCGAGCTTGGACAGGTGCAGCAGCGAGTGTTGGAGACCGCGAAAGGTCAATTTTTGTTCCGCGTAACGCCCGCGGGGAGAGAGTTCTTGTTGCAGGAAGGCACGGATCAGCGCTACGGCGCGCGTCACCTGAAGAGGGCGATCGAGCGGCACGTGGTCTACCCGTTGGCGAATCTTCTGGCGACCGAGCAGGTGCATTTGGGCGACCTCGTGTGCATCGACTGGAATAAGGTGAACGAGGGATTGAGCTTCATACGCGAGGGGGAGAACCTGGCGATGCCCGCGCGGAAGCCAGAGCCAGTCGTGACGACTCGCGCTGCTCAGGCGAGAAGCGGGAAGAGCGTCGAAGCGCCGTCAACGGCCATCGGGCCTGAGCCGACACCCCGGATGGCGCGTTAAGCGAATATTCCACTCACAGTTTCGGATGACTGAAAAGGCCCGGGGGAAAACGACTCCCGGGTTTTTTCTTTTATGGGCTTGCGAGCGTAAAATAAGGAAGAAAAGATGCTTTTCGAGTAGGCGCGGGGCGCGGAGCGAGAGGATCCTTTCCGGGCAGGGAAGAGCCAATCGATGGAGCAGTGGCCAAACGATGCGCGCGAGACGTCGAGCTGGTTAGGTAAACGGGCGGTGGTGTGCGCCTTTGCGCTGTGCCTATGGATCGCGCCGTGCGCTCTGGCGCAGCGGACACAGGTCCAGGCAGGCTGGAATTTCTATTCGCCGCAAGATGACATCCAATTGGGTAAGCAAGTAGCTTCGGACGCTGAGAGACAACTACCCTCCTGCAACGCGCCCAAAGTGGACGCCTACTTAACTCAACTGGGGCTGAAATTGATCGCGAAACTGCCGTCGAATGGAGTGCAGTATCCGTGGGAGTTTCATTGTGTGAACGACAAAGAGATCAACGCGTTCGCTCTGCCGGGCGGATACGTATTCGTGAATCGAGGGGCGATTGAGGCGAGCGACGACGAGGCACAGCTCGCGGGCGTGATGGCGCACGAGCTAGCGCACGTCGTACTGAGGCATGGCACTGAAGAAGCTTCAAAGGGGCAATTGGCGCAGGGCTTCGTTGGAATTCTCGGAGCCATTTTGGGAGGAAACGCGGGTGGATCGCTTTTGACAGAGCTGGGAAGATTCAGCGCCGGAGGTGTGCTGCTGCGGAATTCGCGTTCCGCGGAGACGCAGGCGGACGTGATGGGCACGCAAGTGCTTTATGATGCCGGATACGATCCGCGTGCACTGGCGCAGTTTTTCGAAAAGATTGAAGCGGATAGCAAGGGCAAGAATCCGCCGGAGTTTTTCTCCGACCATCCGAATCCGGAGCATCGCGTGGAACGGGTGCAGGAAGAAATCCAAAAGCTAGGCGGGATGCCAGCGAAGTATGAGAAGGATTCGCCGGAGTTCGAGGCTATCAAGCGCGAAGTGCTAGCGCTCCCGGTCGTAAAACGGGCGGTGCCTGGAGCCGGTGGGCCGATGCCGCGGCCCGCGGGAGCTCCGCCGGCGCCATCGGCGAATTTTGCGGAGTATCGAGCCGACGCATACAGAATTAAGTATCCGGACAACTGGACAAAGTACGGCGAGAAAAACAATGTAACCTTCGCGCCGGACGGCAGCGTGACGGAGGTTGGCGACGGCCAAGGCGGGCTGTCCTACGGAGTTATCGTAAATGTGACGAAGGCGCAAGGAAATGCCAGCGATGCGATGGCGCTGAAGAGTGCTACGCAGGATTTCGTGCGGAGTCTGCAGAAAGACAATCCGAGAATGAAAGTGACAAGGCAGCCGGGGCGCGTGCGACTAAATGGGCAGCCGGCGCTCTCCACTTATTTGAGCAACGAATCTCCAGCGGGCGGCGAGGAGATGGACTGGCTGATCACCGTGGTCCGGCCGGAGGGACTGGTCTCAATTGTGTGCATTGCTCCGCTGAAAGATTATGAAAAATACGACAAGAGCTTTTCCTCGATCCTCGATAGCGTAAGATTCGCGAAGTAAGCAGGCAAGGCTACACCACTGACGTAGTCCAGCTGATTTCCCGATACCAACCTCAGTGCGTGAGGGCGGCCTCAGTTTTACTTGCGTCACCGTTGTCATTCGTGTGGCCGGAGCGATTAAGGCTAGCAGCCCGTTCCAGTGCGTCCGTGATGCTTCCACAGATGTTTTCCGTGCCGACATGACGTTCGAATTCTGCCTGGTGCATGAGTTGGGTGGGCTGTTCGCGCGCGCCGCAAAGCAACAGAGAACGGCCGGAAGCGTGTACCGTATCGGCGAGATCGCGAATGGCGCCAAGTCCGGTGGCGTCGATGGCGGTCATGTTACGCAGACGCAAGATAATAACTGGCGGGAGGGAATCCAGATTGTCGAGGATGTCCGTGAATTTGTCGGTGGCGCCAAAGAGAAACGGGCCGTGGATGCGGTAGACGGTCGCGTACTCCGGGATGTCTTTGCCTTGCAGGATGTGTTTGTTGCCATCTTCGACGTAGTCCCTGGTGACGCGCGTGACGGTAGTGGTGCGCGAAACTTTTCGAATGAACATCAGCGCGGCGAGAACCATGCCGACTTCCACGGCGAAGGTCAGGTCTGCGACGACCGTCAGCGTCAAAGTGATCAGCCAAACGGCAATGTCCGCGAAGGAGAGCTTCAAAATCTCCGGGATTTCCTGCCACTCGCCCATATTGTAGGCCACGATCATAAGAATTGCCGCCAGAGCGGCCAGAGGGACGTCACTCACGGACCGCGCGGCAAAAAGCACGATAGCCAGGAGCGTGAGCGAGTGAATCATTCCGGCGACGGGAGTCTTCGCGCCGGAACGAACGTTCGTTGCGGTGCGAGCGATAGCGCCCGTGGCGGGGAGTCCGCCGAACAAAGGCGAGACGATGTTGGCGAGGCCCTGGGCCATTAGCTCGACATTTGGATTGTGCTTGTCGTTGCTCATCCGGTCGGAAACGACCGCGGACATAAGCGATTCGATCGCGCCGAGCATGGCGACTGTAAACGCAGGGGAAAGTAGTTGCCGCGCGGAATCATAGTGAAAATGCGGGATGGAAAATGTCGGAAGGCCGCTGGGGATGCCGTGGAAGCGAGTGCCGATCGTTTCGACCGGGAGACGGAGGAGCGTGACGGCGATCGTTGCGCCGAAGGTGACCACGATGGCACCAGGAATTCTTCTGGCGAACTTTAGACAGAAAATCATCACCGCGACGGAAAGGATAGAAAGAGCGGTTGCAGGCAGAGATATCGTGTTCCAGGCGGCGCCAAATGCCTCCATGCGGTGGAAGAAATCACCGGGAACATGGTCCATGCGAAGGCCGAAGAAATCTCGAACTTGAGTGCTGGCGATGAGAATGGCGATGCCGTTCGTAAAGCCAATGATCACGGGACGTGGAAAATACTTTACGGCGGTGCCCATTCCGGTGATTCCGAGCAGTACGAGCAATACTCCAGCCATCATAGTGCACTCGAAAAGGCCATCGATGCCATATTTGGCGATGATTCCTGCAATAACCACTACGAAAGCGCCGGTAGGGCCGCCGATTTGGGTCTTAGAGCCGCCAAGCGCTGAGATGAGGAAGCCGGTGACGATGGCGCAATAAATTCCTGCTTGTGGGCTGACGCCTGACGCGATGGCAAAGGCCATCGACAGCGGAAGAGCAACGAGGCCAACGGTGACGCCGGCAATCAGATCAGAAAGGAGTTTGTGGCGATCGTAATCGCGTAGTAAGAGAACAGACTTTGGAAGCCATTGATTCAGAGTGGATGTCATTCGTGCACGGCCTGTGGGGCCAAATACAGCCAACTAATTTTATCAGGGGATATATGAACATTAAACAGCTCGGGAATTCGAGGTACTTGAAACATAAACACGATCGACTGGCTCGAGGAATTCTGGGGACGGGAAGCCTTGTTCAGTCCGCTGCTTCGCGACGAGAGGCTTGCGGCTTCCAACGCAATATGGGTTTGCGCGCGGCACCCACCTCATCGAGGCGGCGGACGCGCGTGGTGTGCGGAGCGGCCTTGACTAACTCGGGGTTCGTGGCCGCTTCTTCGGCGATTGAGCGCATCGCGTCGATGAACAGATCGCACTCTTCCCTCGATTCAGACTCGGTAGGCTCGATCATGAGAGCGCCGGGAACGATCAATGGGAACGCTGTCGTGTAAGGGTGAAAGCCGTAATCGATCAGGCGCTTGGCAATGTCCATGGTGTTAACGCCATTTTTCTTTTGCAGGGCATCGCTGAACACGACTTCGTGCATGGAGGGCAGGGAGTAGGGCAAATCGAAAACGCCTTCAAGGTGTTTGCGGATGTAATTTGCGTTTAGGACGGCGTCTTCGGTGGCCTGGCGCACGCCCGGGCCGTACGCGAGAATGTAGGCCAGCGCGCGAACGAGTACGCCAAAATTTCCACTGAAAGCTTTCACGCGGCCGATGGAGTCCGGGCGAACGGATTCAAGCGCAAGCCGGCCGCCCTCTTTCTGGACGAGAATCGGCACCGGGCGGAAGGGCTCGAGGATTTTCTTCATCGCAACAGGGCCGGCACCGGGACCGCCGCCCCCGTGCGGCGTCGAGAAAGTCTTGTGCAAATTGAGGTGCATGACGTCCACGCCAAGGTCGCCCGGGCGCGTGATGCCGGTGAGAGCGTTCATGTTGGCGCCATCCATGTAGAGAAGGGCGCCCTTGGCATGCAAAATTTCGGCGATTTCCGGAATGCGCTCTTCGAAGATGCCGAGCGTCGAGGGGTTGGTGATCATCAGAGCAGCGACATCGGGAGTGACAAGGTCGCGGAGCTTGTCCACATCAATCTGGCCATGCGATTCAGACTTGATGTTTTCGACGTCATATCCGGCGATGACGGCGGTGGCGGGATTGGTGCCGTGGGCGGAGTCCGGGATCAGGACTTTTTTGCGTGGGTTGCCATTCTTCTCGTGATAAGCGCGGATAAGGAGAAGTCCCGTTAATTCGCCTTGTGCGCCCGCAGCCGGCTGCAGGGTAACAGAGTCCATGCCGGTGATTTCGAGCAGGCACTCTTCTAGAAGGCGCAGAATTTTGAGGCAGCCCTGGGAAAGCTCCTGCGGCTGGTAAGGGTGTTCGGTAGCGATGCCGTCGAGCCGAGCTACGAATTCGTTGACGCGCGGGTTGTACTTCATGGTGCAGGAACCGAGCGGGTACATCCCTAGATCGATCGCGTAGTTCCAGGTGGAGAGGCGGGTAAAGTGACGAATGACCTCGATTTCGCTAACCTCGGGGAACCCTTCAACGCCATCGCCACGATGATTCGCGCCCAAAGCCTTCGCAGGGTCGGCGGCGGGAACGTCGAGCGGAGGAAGTTCGAACGCACGTTTGCCAGGCGAGGATTTCTCGAAGATCAGGCCTTCATTCTGATTCGTGTGGCGCGTTGCTTTTTTGATTTTGTCGGTCATATGTGAATCTTTGGCCACAGAGGCGGAACCTGCCGCGCCGCCAGCCCGGGCTGATTTCCTCTAAAGTGATTGCTCCAGCGCGCGGCGCAACGCAGCCGCGAATTGCTCGATTTGGGCGCGAGTGGTCATCTCTGTGACGCAGACCAGTGCGTGCTTGGTCAATTCAGGATAGGCCGTTCCCAGCACGTACGGTCCAATGATTTTCTCGCGCAAGAGATAGGCATTCACGATTTTTACAGATCGCGGAAGTTCGATCGTAAATTCGTTGAAGAACGGAGCATCGAACGTGCGGCGGACTCCGGGAATTTTTTCGAGTTCGGCAAGCGCGAATTGCGCCTTTGAAAGATTTTGTTGAGCCATTTCGCGCAGACCTTCCTTGCCGAGAAGCGTCAAATGCACCGTAGCCGCTAGGGCGCAGAGCGCCTGGTTTGTGCAAATGTTGGAAGTGGCTTTTTCACGGCGAATATGTTGCTCACGAGTAGCGAGTGTCAGAACAAATCCACGGCGTCCCTCGGAATCTGTGGTTTGACCCGCGAGGCGACCGGGCATCTGGCGGACGAATTTATCGCGCGACGCGACGACGCCTGCAAATGGCCCGCCGTAGCTTGGAGCGAGCCCGAAGCTTTGGGCTTCCATCGACACAATATCAGCCTCTGCGGGAGGCCGAACAAGCCCAAGCGAGACACCTTCCGTGATGGCGGTGATCAGGAGTGCGCCGTGAGTGTGTGCGGCTTCCGATAGCGGAAAAAGTGATTCGAGCACGCCGAAAAAATTGGGCGACTGGACGACAACCGCCGCGACGTCGTCCTTGAGCACAGCTCCCAAAGCTTTCAAATCGAGCGTGCCATTTGAGCCGTAGGGAATTTCTTCGACCTGTAGGCCGGAATTTTTGGCGTAGGTGATCAACACGTCGCGATATTCAGGATGCAGGGAGCGCGCAACAAGAATCCGGCTGCGCCCGGTGAGCCGCTCAGCCATGAGCACAGCTTCGGTGGTGGCGGTGGAACCGTCATACATTGAGGCGTTGGCGACTTCCTGGCCGGTAAGCTGGCACATTAAAGTCTGAAACTCGAAGATGGCTTGCAGCGTGCCCTGAGTGATTTCCGCCTGGTAGGGCGTGTAGGAAGTGAGAAATTCACCGCGCTGAATGATGGCATCCGTGACTACGGAGCGAAGATGATTATAAATTCCAGCTCCAAGAAAGGTCGAGTAGCCGCGCGAATTTTCCGCCGCGCGCGCTTCGAAAAAGTCGATGACTTCCGTTTCAGAGAGCGGGCCTGGCAGTTTCAGAGCTTCGCGAAGCCGGTAACGCTCCGGAATACTTGAAAACAAGTCGTCAATGGATTTTGCACCGATGTCAGCGAGCATGTCCTGCCGCTCGGCGGGACTCTTCGGGAGATAGCGCATCAGGCGGAGGCTTCCTTGCTTTGCGAGGCGATATAGGCTTCGTAGGCCGCAGTGTCCATAAGGCCATTAAGCTCCGCCGAATTTGCCAGGCGAACCTTGATCAGCCAGCCGGCGCCATGAGGGTCCGTATTGATTTTTTCCGGTGTGTTATGCAAAACGTCGTTGATCTCGATGACTTCTCCCGAAGCTGGAGAGTAAATGTCGCTGACGGCCTTTACCGATTCGACCGTGCCAAAAGTTTTGCCAGCCACCACCTTTTCGCCGACCTTGGGAAGCTCGACAAAGACCACGTCGCCGAGCTCATGCTGCGCATAATCGGTGATGCCGATTGCGGCAACGTCGCCCTTGACCTCAACCCATTCGTGCTCTTTTGTATAGCGAAAATTCGACGGATACGCCATTGAACCACTCCTCGCTGCCCTTTAGTCGTGGGCATAGCAAAACTCGTCTCAGACATTCGCCGCGGCTTGTGGCGCCGCAGTTTTCTTCGGCCGCTTGTAGAATGGCGTAGCGACCACCTGGGCTTTGCACTTCTGCGTGCGTATCTGCACGTAGATCGGTGTGCCAAGACCTGTCATCGCAGGCGGAACATAAGCCAGCGCGATGTTTTTCCCAAGCGTTGGTGAAGGCGAGCCGCTGGTAACCACTCCAATGACTTCGCCGCTCTCATTGCAGCAGCAATATTCATCGCGAGCAATGCCGCGGTCGACCATCTCGAGTCCAACCAGCGCGCGTGTGAGGCCGGCGGCCTTCGCCTGCTCCAATCCTGCGCGGCCGATGAAATCGCCTTTGTCCATCTTGCAATAACGATCCAGTCCCGCTTCCCAGACATTAATTTTGTCGCTGATCTCGTGGCCATAGAGCGCCATTTTTGATTCGAGGCGCAGCGTATTTCGAGCGCCGAGGCCACATGGAATGATGCCAAACTCGCGCCCGGCTTCCATAACCTTGTTCCAGACCATTTCGCTCGTGGCGGCCTCGGAAGGGACGTAGATTTCAAAGCCATCTTCACCTGTGTAGCCGGTGCGCGCGATCAGAGTGTTCTTCAGGCCGCAAACTGTGCCGTGCGTGAACCAATAGTTCTTGATGAGGTCTAGATTTGCGTCGGTCAATTTGTGAAGCAAATCTATCGCGCGCGGACCCTGGATCGCAAGCTGGGTGTAAGCATCGCTGAGGTCTTCGACCGCGCAGTCAAAACTTCTTGTGTTTTCGCGGACCCAATTTATGTCCTTTTCACGTGTGCCGGCATTGATTACGAGCAAGTAGTCGTCCTCACCGAGACGGTGAACGATGACATCGTCAACGAACGTGCCTTCGGGATAAAGCATCGCCGAATAATGCGCTTGGCCGATGGCCAACTTGGAAGCATCGTTCATGCTGAGGTACTGCACAGCGGCAAGCGCGCCGCCTGGCGTGCGCTCTGCGTGAATACGGATATCGCCCATGTGACTAACGTCGAACACGCCGACGCTCGAGCGAACAGCTTTGTGCTCCGCAACCAGGCCGCCGGTTGCCGGGTATTCCACGGGCATATCCCAGCCCCCGAAATTAACCATTTTCGCGCCCACGCGGCGGTGCAACGCGTTAAGGGGCGTCTTGCGAAGTTCCGTGATGGCAGGAGTCGTTACTGATTCCATTCCGTGTGCTCGGGAAGAAAGTAATCTTAACATGCGCGCTCGAGAGGGTCAAAGATACGGACCGGTGAGTCAAAGTAATGGCGCCGCATGGGAAGACCGGCGACAACCGCGGCGCGCGCCTCCTGATAAGTGAAAAGCGGCATCCAGCCAAGGTGCCGCTTGCTGGCCTCTGCCCGCGTCAGGTAGAGTTTTCTTGGAGGGTCCCATGAAGGGTCCTGTCGTTTGTGTTCAGTGTGACAAACCGGAAGGCCAATGCAATTGTGAAAAGTACTGCACGATTTGCAAAGGGCAAGTGAACGTGAAGCTCTGCGCAGACGGGCTATACTATTGCCCGGATTGCCGGGAAGCTTGCGATGTTTCTCTCGCGACCAATCACAGTGAACGCTGAACCCAAATGCATTGAACTGCAGATTGATCCCGACGCCCGGCTTGCGGCTGCGGCCGGGGGAGTTGCGCGTTACTTTGCGGAATCCGCAGAACTGACAACCGGTGAAACTACCGACCTGCAGAAGTCCGTGGTGGCCGCCTGCCTTGAAGCATTCGAACACCTGGTCGGAGACCGACCGCATTTGAACGTGACACTGACGCGATTCCCGGATCGTATCGAAGTTGCCATGTTCCATGCGGGAAGCCCACAGCCCGCGGTGGGGTTGGACCGGATCGCTGGTCTTGCCAGTCAACTGGGAGGTTCCGGCGGGCTAGGCGGCGTCGACCGCGTTCAATACGAGACACGCGACGGCTCGGCGGTTACACGCTTGACGAAATATTTGGGGCACGCCCCGCGCATCGCGTAAGACTCTGCAAACCGAAAGAGCCAGACACCAATGGATGTCCGGCTCTACGTTGCTTCCCAACTCCTGCCAAAAGTCTGGTGAAAAATCACATTTTGAGCGCAAAAGTGTTGTGCCGTATGAGCGACGTCATTTGATCATCGCTAAGGGAGATTCGCAGCGTAACGCGGTCACCGCCGGGCGTGATACTGACCTGGTTCAGAAGGTCGGCTAGATCGGGATTGTCTTTTTGCGCCTGGTAGCGCTTGTATAGAAAGCCCGCCTGTAGAAGTTGGCCAAGGGTGTTGGCATCATCCGTCGACCCGCAAATGGCCTGGACTTTGGCGTCCAGCTCGCTTCCCGCGTCGATATTGATAATAGAGTTTTGCATGCGCGTCACGAGCTTCGCGGCTTCAGGGAACTGTTCGATTTCCGGGGCGAGTTGGCGAATGGCCAGCCGCGTGTAGGCGGGATTGGTGACCAGCCATACGGCGCTCCCCGTGTTCGCCTCGTTGATCAGGGAGAAAAACTTGTCGTTGCGCATCAGGCCGTCCTCGTCGCCGAAGCGCACGGAGATCATTTTCTCCAGGATGGATTTGTGCCCGTACGCAGCTGTACTGCCATCGATGAAAACGAAGAAGAGGTCCGTCGCGCCTGTTCCCGTGCCAAAGGCGTAAAGCGTGTACCCGTGGAACGCCGATGTGGGAAGCTTCTGCTGTTTGAAATAAGCGGCGGTTGTGTCCTGATTGAAATTTCCGAGTGCGATGCCCACCATCTGTTCACCATTAGGAACCGCGTCCGATCCTGTCCCCTCGGCCTTTGCGCTGATGCCTTCAGCAACAAGGGCCCAGGCGATCTCATCGACCGCAGTGTTGGGATCATTGCCAGTTGAAGCAAGGAATTTTTCGAACTGGCGGAATCGCTCGGGAAGTACCTGCTCTCGCAATTGCGGAAACCATTTCATCGTGCGCGCCGTTTTTAAGTCGGCGTAGCCAAATTCGCCGACGTTTTTCGGAAACATTGCGATCACGTCTGAGCCAAGCGTGCCGGCTGGCGACGGCGTGGGCAGCAACAGCCCAAGACCCAGCCCAAGCAGAAGGCTGGGTGCCACGAGTTTATAAACGGCCGACCTCAATAGGGTCGACCCTGGAATCGTGGTCAGTTTCATGAATTGCTCCTTTCAAGGTCACGGGCAGGGGGAACCTATATTCTACGCGGTCGTCGTATGGGGCGCGTTTATCAATCGCTCGCGGAGTGACGCCACGCTCTCGCGCATCTTTGCCACGAAATCGGGGTCGGCAATGCCTTCCAGATTGATCTCAACGTTAGCCAATGCCCCTCGCGCACCCGCGACGGCCATCCAACGCGCTACTTCCAAGTCTGACTTCATGGATGCGGCTGCGATAGCCTCCAGTTGTCCCAGGCGTTCGAAAAGGGCAACTGTTCGCTCCGCGACATCCAGCGGCACATCCGCCGCAATCTTCGTCGCAGCCTGGATGGAGGCTTCTCGCTGTTGCGTCTCTTCGGCGCTGCCTTGCGGCAGTTTGAAGGCGGCCATCACGGCGTCGTACGAAGCAGCATCGCGGTCGATGGCCTCCGTCAGTGCGTCCGCCGTGCGCCGGAGGGCTTCGAGCTCATCCGAGAGTTTATCCGCATAATCGGCCTGGGATTTTTTCTTGCGAGAAAGTCCCGCAACCATCTGGCCGAGGGAAGCCGCCAGCGCTCCCGCCAGCGCGGACACGCTTCCGCCTCCCGGGGTCGCTGTCGGACCCGCGACGGCTTCGAGAAATGGACGCGCCAAAGTGGCAAGTTTGCCGGCTTTTCCAGATTCGAGAGGAGCACCGCTCAGCGCAGCTGCCAACTTGTTTTCAAACACCTGCGCGGGTGAGAAGTTTTCCAGTTGCAGGAAAAAGTCCGCGGCCATTTCGATGGCCTTTTTGGGAATCAAGCCGACAATTTCGCTTCCCACCGGCATAACGCCGTAGCGTTCCGCTTCCCGCTTGACCATTTCGTAGACGCGATGCATTGGAGTCTGCTCGAAATCGGTGAGATTGATCGAGACTTGTGCCAGGTTTCGCGCTTTCAGTTCCACTCCCATCGATTTGACGTAGCGGAGACCGCCGGAGGAAAAGCGGATGGCTTTCGCAATCTTGTTGGCGATCCCGACATCCGACGTGTTGAGGTTGACGTTGTAGGCGATGAGAAATTTGCGCGCTCCGACCACAGTCACACCAGCTGTAGGGTGAACTTTCGGCTCGCCAACATCGGGCTGGCGATCGTGATTGTGCTTCATCTCCTCGCGTAAGCCTTCAAACTGTCCTCGGCGCACATTTTCAAGATTGACGCGATCAGGCCGCGTCGCCGCTGCTTCATAAAAGAACACTGGAATTCTATACCGCGCCCAGATCTCACGGCCGGTCCGCCGCGCGAGCGCCACGCAATCCTCGATGGTGACGCCTTCGATCGGAATGAAGGGGATAACGTCCGTCGCGCCAACGCGGGGGTGAGCTCCCGTGTGTTTCGTCATGTCGATTAACTCCATGGCTCTGCCTACGCCACGGAGCGCGGCTTCCGCCACGGAATCCGGTTCGCCCGCCAGCGTGATGACGCACCGATTATGATCCGCATCCATCTCACGATCGAGAACGTAAACGCCAGACACGGCGCTCATCTCGGAGACAATGGCATCAACCTTCTGAGGATCCCGCCCCTCAGAAAAATTCGGCACGCATTCAATCAGTCGTTTCATTTCTAGCACGTCCCTCGCGCTTCATCTGACCATGATAGGAGATTTCGTGCCTCGGGAGCCACCTGCGTTACCCAAGAGTTCCCGGAGTAAGAAGCGAAATGGCACGCGTCTTATTTGGGAGGCTTGATGAAAGGGCTCGGCGGGGGGTAGCGCTTGTCGCCTGCGGGCGGCATTGGAGAAAAATCCTTGCTGACGCGTGGCAATGCAGGCGGCGTATATTTCTTGGACGGCAATTCGGCCAACGGTTTTTTCTTTTCCTTTTTGACAGGCTGCTCGCCTTTCAAGAAACTAACCACTTGCCGTGCGAAGAAGATGATCCCCGCAATCCAGAGCGCGATAACGGCAGATTCATCCGCTCGAAAACCGAATCCCATTAAGAAAAAAGTCGTGATTCCGAAAAGAATTCCCAAAAAGGGATAAAAATGTTCGGAGAGCAGGGATTTCTGCTCGATCCTCTTCACCTGCAGAATCTTTATCTTCTTGACAGGCTTCTTCGGCGGGTTAGGTTGTGGTTTGGTCGGCGGCATAAACCACGACTCCACGCTTGATCGTCGTCCAGCACGTATTCACTCCAAAATAATAAGGAATCTCGCGGTAGTCGGCCACATCGAATACGGCGAAGTCCGCTAATTTGCCAACTCCGAGGGAACCGATGCAGTTTTCTCGCCTGAGCGCATACGCCGCATTACTGGTTGCGGCGGTGATGGCTTCAGCGGGCGTCATTCGCAGTTGGTCGCACGCGAGCGAGAGGATCATCGGCATGCTCAGTGTCGGGCTGGTGCCAGGGTTGTAGTCGGTCGCGAGGGCCACAATTGCGCCAGCATCGATCAACTTGCGCGCTGGCGCGTAGCGCTTCAGACCGAGATGGAAATCGCAGCCGGGCAGAAGCGTGGCAACCGTTGGTGATTTTGCAAGTGCGGCGATGTCTCTGGAATTGATTTGCTCGAGATGGTCGCAGCTCGCTGCGCCGAGTTTCACCGCCAGTTGCGTGGCCCCTGTGCGTGTCAGTTGTTCCGCGTGTACGCGCGGCGTCAAACCGCATCGCTTGCCCGCTTCCAAGACTTGCCGTGATTGCTCTCGCGAGAAAGCGCCGCGATCGCAGAAGACATCGCAGAAATCCGCTAGCTTTTTACGAGCAACTTCAGGAATCAACTTCTCTGTGAGCAGCGCGATGTACTTTTTCACGCCCCATGCGCTTCCACGAAATTCTGCGGGAAAAACGTGCGCGCCGAGAAGCGTAGAAACGATGTCCAGTGGCTGCTCCGCGGCAAGCTCCTTGTGCAGCCGAAGAATCTTCAATTCGCTCGCGACATCCAACCCGTACCCGCTCTTGGCTTCAATGGTGGTGGTACCGCAAGAGGCGAATTGTTTAAGCCCGTGATGTGCACGCTTTTTCAAGCTTTCCGAAGTTGCCGCACGCAACTTTTTCACCGAATTCAAAATACCGCCGCCTTTTCTGGCAATCTCTTCGTAACTGGCCCCGGCAATTCTCAATTCGTATTCTTCGGCGCGGCTCGCCGCGTGGATGAGGTGGGTGTGTGAATCCACAAAGCCCGGCAAGAGTATCCGGCCACCAAGATCAAGTTTCTCCGCGGTAGAGGTTTCTGGCAGAGATTCTATCTTGGCCCGCGTCCCAACTGCGGCGATCAGGCCATCGCGCACCAGAAGCGCGCCATCTTTGATGATGCCGAGATCGCGGAGCGCGAGGCCACGTCGAGGGCTGCGGCCACGCAAAGTCAAGAGTTGCGAAGCGCCCGTAATGAGCAGGGAATTAGACAAGGCCCGGCTATTATGCCGGATGCGGGATATTCGTGCACGGCACGAGAAGGAACAGACGCTCTGTTCTGCACAGTAGCTTCAGGTTTTCTAGGTGAACCGAGATTCAGGTCCCAGAGGAATAAACGTCTGTTCCGCTGCCTCAGGCCTTCGCCGCCTGTCCCTTGTAGGCTGGAACAAAAACCGTCCGCACGAATTCTTCGTACGAAGTTGGCGTCGTATTTTTTGCCGACCTGGGCTCCAGCGGCCGCATGTACCCGTTATTCAGCGCGCCAGACATTTCGCACAACAGGGTCGCCAAATTTTTGGACATTCCCATGCCGGTCATGGCCTGGATCACCTGTTCCGTGGGCAGTTGAACATAGCTCAGATCATTCTTTCCAATGGCAGAGCCGACGATCTTGGCCATCTCCAAATAGCTGAGCTCGCGCTGGCCCCGCAATTCCTGCGTCTGTTGGCCGGTGAATTCGAGCTTGAGCAGCGCGTCCGCAGCCGCCACGCCAATATCGTGGGTCGCGATCACCGGCAAGCCCAGATCGGCGCGCACTGGTCCGGCCATCTTTCCGAGATTCTTGATAATCCCGGCCTGAGGCAAAGTGTTTTCCATGAAATAGCCCGTGCGCAGGTTGAGAATGTTTAGCTTAGGGATTCGAGCAAATCTCTGCTCCAGGATGTGAAGTCCGACTACCGGCCCAGTCTTATCCGATTTATCCGCGCCAATGCTGCTCAGTGCGACCACATGAGAGACTCTCGCGGACTCAATGGCAGTCACGATCGAGTTTGTTACCTGATCCTGATACGCCCGGTAATCCGGGCTGGTCATGATCGGCGGAATCAGGGCGTAAACCGCCCGCGCACCCTGGAACGCCTTCGAAAGCAAGGCAGAATCGGTGACATCCGCCACGAATGGCTCTGCGCCACGAGAAGCAAGTCGCGAGAGACGCGCTCTATCGCGTCCTATGACTCGCACCTGCTGTTTGTTGTCCAAGAGTCTTTCAGCAATGACACGACCCGTATTTCCTGTTGCTCCTAAAATTGCATACATGTTTTTCCTCCCGGGAACTACCTCTTCTTGGATGCGAGACGGGGTAGGTGAGATGCGCTACAACATCGGAATCTTCACATTGGTCTTTTTTGCGAAATCTATCGCTTCCGCGTAACCGGCGTCCACGTGGCGGGCGATGCCCATGCCCGGGTCATTGGTCTGCACGCGTTCGATGCGCGCGGCCATCTCTTTTGTGCCATCGGCGACAGTGACTTGACCAGCGTGCTGCGAATAGCCGATTCCCACGCCGCCGCCATTGTGAATCGAAACCCAGGATGCTCCACTCGCAGTGTTTACAAGCGCATTGAGCAGCGGCCAATCGGCGACCGCGTCCGAACCATCCAGCATGGATTCAGTTTCGCGGTAAGGGGAAGAGACCGATCCGCAATCGAGATGGTCCCGCCCCATCACGACAGGGGCTTTGATCTCGCCGCGGCCCACCAATTCATTCAGCGCCAGGCCGAATTTGTCCCGCTCGCCGTAACCCAGCCAGCAGATCCTGGAAGGCAGCCCTTGAAACTTCACGCGTCTCTGCGCCAGCTTGATCCAGCGCGTCAAATGCTCGTCGTGCGGAAACATTTCAAGAACGAGTTGGTCGGTTCGCGCGATGTCGCTCGCCTCCCCCGAAAGCGCGGCCCATCGAAACGGTCCCTTGCCTTCGCAAAATAGCGGTCGAATATAGGCCGGAACAAAGCCCGGGAAGTCGTAAGCGTTTTGTACGCCGTACTCGTGCGCAAACGTTCGAATGTTGTTGCCGTAATCAAACGTGACCGCGCCCAGCTTCTGCAGGTCGAGCATCCCTTGGACATGCTTTGCAATTGCAGCAAGCGCGCGCTTGCGATATTCCTGTGGATCATTTTTGCGCAATTCCAGAGCGGCTTCGAGCGTCATGCCGTTCGGCACATAACCGCCAATCGGATCGTGCGCGCTCGTCTGGTCAGTCAACAAATCCGGCACCACTCCGCGTTCGGCCAGTTCTGGAACCAAGTCCGCACAGTTGCCTACCAACCCAACGGAAGTCGCTTCGCGCTTGCGGACGGCATTTTTCAAAATCCGCAGCGCCTCATCAAGGCTAGTGACCATGACGTCGCAATAACCGCCCTTGACGCGCCGCTTAATCCGCTCGGGGTCGACGTCAATGCCCAAGAAGGCGGCACCGTTCATCGTCGCTGCGAGCGGTTGCGCGCCACCCATTCCTCCCATTCCGCCGCTCACGAGAAGCTTGCCCGCCAGATCGGCGCCAAAATGCTTTCGAGCCGCCGCCGCAAACGTTTCGTAAGTCCCTTGAAGAATTCCTTGCGTGCCGATGTAAATCCAGCTTCCCGCCGTCATCTGGCCGTACATCATCAGACCCGCCCGGTCGAGTTCACGAAATTTCTCCCAATTGTTCCAGTGGCCAGTCAGATTCGAGTTGCAGAGAAGAACTCGCGGGGCGTACTCATGAGTGCGAAAAACGGCGACGGGTTTTCCGGATTGCACGAGCAGCGTCTCATCGGCTTCAAGTGATTTTAGCGAGCGGACAATCGCGTGAAAGCACTCCCAATTACGTGCCGCTTTACCTGTTCCGCCATAGACGACCAGATCCTCCGGCTTCTCGGCAACTTCAGGGTCGAGATTATTCATCAGCATGCGCAAAGCCGCTTCCTGCTGCCAGCCTTTGCAGGAAAGTTGCGTTCCGCGCGCAGCTCGATACGGTCCCTGGGACAATGAACCCTCGGCAACTGTTCCGGAAATTGTAACGCTCATGAAGTAACTCCGCGCCCCATCTTAGCGCAGGGCTGCTCCCCGCACCACACTCGCCAAGGCGGGTCACTTGCTGGGATTGCGCGTGCATTTCGGCTGAGGTAAAGTCAAGCCATCCGATGAACTACGGCACGCTCCCCTCGCGACTACTGAACGCAGTCGACTCGTTCCCGAATCCGCGTGCGCAAATGTTCCGCGGGAAGCAGGGCTGGGAACCCATCTCTTCCGAGGAATTCTTGCGTCGCGTTGCTGGCCTCTCTACGGCCTTCGTTGAACTCGGAGTGAAACCCGGCGACCGCGTCGGGCTCTTCGCGGCCAACCGTCCGGAGTGGCACACCGCCGATTTTGCCATCACCGGCGCCGGAGGCGTCACCGTTCCTATCTATTTCAATGAATCGTCGGAACGTATCAACTACATCCTCAAGCACTGCGGAGCAAAAATCGTTTTTGCCGCTGGCTTACCTCAGATGCAGAAGCTCCAGGCCATTCGCTCCGAGCTCCCGGAGTTGGAGCAAATCGTCCTTGCGGATTGCGGCCCCGACTTGCCGGCCGACTATCTTCGTTATGAAACTCTGATCGCCAGCGCCGGCGGAGCCGATGTGGCGTCCTACCGAATGCGCGCTTCGCAGGTGCTGCCTGGGCAGCTGTCCTCCATCATCTACACTTCCGGCACGACCGGCGAACCCAAAGGCGTCATGCTGACGCACACGAACTTTTGTTCAAACGTCGTGGACTCCTGCGCCAACGTCAAGTTCGATCACAAGGATGACCTTGCCATCTCTTTTCTGCCGCTCGCGCACGTGTACGGCCGGATGCTTGACTACACCTATCTTTTCCACGGGATTACCATTGCTTACGTCGAAGCGGTCGAACAAGTCGCCCAGGCCCTCCTCGAAGTCCATCCCACACTTCTTGCCGCCGTTCCGCGAGTCTTCGAGAAAATCTACGCACGCATCGTGGAGCAGGGAAGCAAGCGCAGCGGACTTCAACGAAAAATATTTGATTGGGCGATGGGAATCGCAGGGCGCTCTGCGTTGTGGCGCTCCGGTGAACGTTGCGCCGGGCTGGGCCTGAAGATGGAATGGAAACTAGCCGACATGCTGGTCTTTTCGAAAATTCGGATGGGCACCGGTGGAAAGTTGCGTCTCGTTTTTTCCGGAGGAGCGCCTCTAGCCAAAGAGCTGGCCGAATTTTTCTGGGCAGTGGGTGTTCCGATTTATCAGGGATATGGCCTGACAGAAACTTCGCCCGTGTTGACCACCAATTACCCGAAAAATCGTTTGGGAAGCTCCGGCAAGCCCATCCCCAACGTCGAACTTCGCATCGCCGATGACGGCGAAATTCTCGCCAAAGGGCCTTGCATCATGCAGGGATATTACAAGAGCGCCGAGGCAACACGCGAAGTGCTCGGGACGGACGGTTGGTTCAGTACCGGCGATATCGGCTATCTGGACAAGGACAACTATCTATTCATCACCGACCGGAAAAAAGATCTCATCAAGACGGCGGCCGGCAAATTTGTCGCACCTCAGCCCATCGAAAACGCACTGAAGACCAGCCCCTATATCCTGAACGCCATGGTCGTGGGCGACAAACGAAAGTTTATTTCGGCGCTGATCGTTCCTAACTCCGTGACTGTCTCGGCGAAAGCCGCGGAGAAGGGAATGAAGTTCTCTTCAAGCAAGGAAATGGTCGCGAATCCTTGGGTGCGCTCGCTGATTGACGCTGAAGTGAAACGTCTGACCGCCAACCTCGCCCAGTACGAGGCCATCAAGCGTTTTGCCCTGCTGCCCGAGGACTTCACGTTTGATAACGGCAGCCTCACTTTTACCCTGAAGCTGAAGCGCCGCATTGTCGAGCAACAGTTTCGCCAAACGATTGAGGATCTCTATGCCGACGTTGCCGAGCCCCGCCCGATTCTGCAGGACTGATACTCCTTCGAGGATTTCCTAATCCGGAATTCCATGGTTGTTCACCGCTCAGGTACAGCGCGTACACTCGCAAGTTTGCTTTTTCCTTATCCAAAGTCTCCAACGCCGCTTCTGCCCATATTTGGTCACCACTTTTCCGCTTGACAAATATGTACTTGTCACGTATAGTACATTTTATTCAACAGTGTGCCCTGCAATCGTTCCTCCACCAGCCTTCTGACGTTTTTGCTTTTTGGAGACCGGTTCTCGTCCAAGTCGGTGGTTCGCCACACTTGCAGAGCAAGCTCCAAGTAATGGTCTTCGCCTGAAGCGCAAGTTATTTAGAATCAACACTTGCACAACTGCATCAAAACAAAGAGCTTTAACTACCTTTAGGATGAACACTTACACAAAAACCGGGGGAGGGACTCCCCAACTGTCTCAACTTCACCTTTCCGCGGTGAGTTCTCCGAGAACTGCAGACTATCCCCTGTTCCGATTTGTCGCACAGCGCGCGAGGGTCTAAAATCTGAGCGAGGATAACTATGTCCGACGATCTCGTCATAGCAGGCCGCGCCTTCAAATCTCGATTGATAGTGGGCACAGGCAAGTACCGCAGCTTCCCAGAGATGGCCCGCGCGCACACCGCGTCCGGAGCGGACATGGTTACCGTCGCCGTCCGCCGCGTGAACCTCACCGACCGCTCCAAAGAATCATTGCTGGACTACATCGATCGCGAGAAAATTTTCATTCTGCCGAACACGGCCGCTTGTTACACTGCCGACGAGGCCATCCGCACCGCGCGCCTGGCCCGCGAAGTCGGCTTGTCCAACTGGGTCAAACTGGAAGTCATCGGTGACCAGCAAACCCTATTTCCCGATACCGAACAACTCATCGAAGCAACGCGCGTCCTAGTGAAAGATGGTTTTGTCGTTCTGCCCTATACCAATGATGATCTCATCGCTGCGCGCAAACTGATCGATGCAGGCGCAGCCGCCGTCATGCCGCTTGCCGCGCCCATCGGCTCCGGCCTCGGCATTCAAAATCCAGCCAATCTTCGAATTCTCCGCGAACGCATCACGGAAGTCCCGATGATTGTTGACGCGGGTGTCGGCACTGCTTCCGATGCCGCTGTCGCGATGGAACTTGGCGCCGACGGCATCCTGATGAACACGGCCATTGCCGAGGCCGCCGACGCCGTCCTCATGGCCGAAGCCATGCGCGACGCCGTCTCTGCCGGCCGCAAAGCTTGGCTCGCCGGCCGCATGCCAAAACGCCTGTACGCCTCCGCTTCCTCGCCTATGTCCGGAGTTGTTCGTTAGCTGGGATGAGCGGTTTTCAATCGTTCGCGAATTTAGTCGCCAAAACCCCGCCAGCTTTTGCCGTACCTAAGAGCGTCGCTCCTTAGCGCCTCGCGAAATTGCCTTTCTGGACCGCGTCCGCGGCCTCGCCCGGCGCATTACTGCGCCGCCTTCTTGGATTTCTCGTTCAATCGTTTTCTCTGCCACGGGCGAGAGTCCGATGAACTCCACCCCAACTCCCACTCCTGGCTGGCAATAGCGCACTTCACAGCGTGTTTGGATCTCTGCGCCTGTTAGGGCCAGGGTAAATCGCAGATTTAACACGGCCCCTTCAGGAAAGCTGCGGCTCGTGTTGATGAACATTCCGCGCTCACTGAGATTCGGCGGTTTCACGATGATTTCCTCGTCTTGCCCTTCGTAGGAGATCGCAATTTCTCTCAAACTCTGCACCCGCGGACTGCTCCGCGCCCCCAGGGTTTGTTCCCGCAAGCGGCCGCTGTCGTTCATTCGTTGACTGCCTCTCGTGTTGACGTTCCCTTTCGGACCGGCATTTGAAGGTGCCAGCTGTGCCGCTTCACACCGCAGAACGGGCAGAACGCGAAGTTCGGCGAGAGTTCGCGCCCGCACGACCGGCAGACTTCGGTGGAAACTTGCCCAAATGCCACTACGCGCTGCACTTCTTCAAAGGTTGTCAAGCCGTCGCGCACCAGATCCAATGCGTACTCCTGCATGAATTTGATCCCATTGTGGCGCGCCAGCATCCGCATCTGCTCGTTGTGATTCCCGGAACGGGCCGATTGGCGCAGCGCATCATTAAATTGCAGAAGTTCGTAAATCCCGATGCGGCCGTGGTAACCGGTGAAATCGCATGCTTCGCAGCCGTTGGCTACATTCTGCACTTCAGGAGGCTCCATCAACCCTGCCGACATTACCGTGTTGACGTACTCCTCGTTTGGTGCAGAGGAATAGTGGCATGGGCACAGCTTGCGAATCAGTCTCTGCGCAATGATGGCGCTCAGCGCACTCCCAATTTGATATCCCGGCACACCCAGATCCATCAGGCGCGTCACGGCCGAAATGCTGTCGTTCGTATGCAGTGTAGAAAGCACAAAGTGGCCGGTCTGCGCTGCTTTGATGGCAATCTCCGCCGTTTCTCCGTCGCGGATTTCGCCCAGCATCACCACGTCTGGATCTTGCCGCAAGACCGAACGCAGACAGCTGGAGAATGTTAGGCCAGCTTTCGCATGGACTTGCACCTGATTCAGTCCAGGCAAGACGTATTCCACTGGGTCTTCCACCGTAACAATGTTGACCGCAGGCCGCCGGATTAAATGCAGGCACGCATAGAGCGTTGTACTCTTGCCTGAACCGGTCGGACCAGTCACCAGCAGCATTCCTTGCGGCAGCCGCACCGTCTCGCTCAACGCCTCTGCGATTTCCTTGGGAATGCCCAGATCCTCGAAACTCTTTAACGGGGATTCACCTTCGAGCAGCCGCATCACGACTTTTTCGCCGTACTGCGTCGGCAGCGTCGAGACGCGTAAGTCCACTCTTCGTCCGCTGATCTTGACCAGGAATCTTCCGTCCTGCGGAGCGCGCCTTTCCGCAATGTCCATGTCGGAGAGTATTTTGACGCGCGAGGCCACTGTATTTTGCAGAGCTCTCGGAATACGTTGGTAATCGCGGAGGATTCCATCGACGCGGAATCGGACTGCCGTATCGTTTTGCTGCGGCTCGATGTGGATGTCGCTTGCCTTTTTCGCGACCGCTGCCTTAATCATCGTAGCAACCAGGTGAACGGCGGGTGTGGTCTTCGATTTCTGCTGCAGCTCGATCTGCATCTCCCGCATCGCTTCCACGTTGCGTTCCTGCGAGCTGGAGGAGATGAATTCCATGCCAGTCGTATCGTCGGCTACCTGAATGGCTTCCGAGGATGAGTCCGGCGCCGCATAGAGCCGCTCGAGCGCCGCCAACACTTCGCCCTGAAACCCGAATTTGGCTGAAATTTTCAAACCTGATTTGAAGCGGAGCTCATCTATGAGGTGCAAGTTCTGTGGTTCAGACATCACGACCGTCAGTGTCTTTTCATTCACCTCGATTGGTATGGCCCGGCAACGTTTCGCGAGGGCTACAGGAATCATCTTCAGGATGTCAGCAGAGGGGTTCAGCTTTTGGCAGTCCACATACTCGACGCTCGACACCTCCGAGAGTGCCGCCGCCAGCTCCTTCTTCGAAACGAGCTTCCGGTGGAGCAAAAGCTCGCCCAGATGGATCACTTTCCCTTGTTGTTCTTGGAGGGCTTTCTTCAGGTCCGCGGCCGAAATCTGGCCACGTTCGCAGAGGACTTCCCCAAGCCGCTTTTTCTTCATCGCTCAGCTTTCTACCGGGAGCGCCCAAGCTTCTCCGGGACGATGCCTTTGGCGGAAGGGGGAAGTACGCTTTATTAATAGCATGCGAAACCGATTGCGGAAAAGGCCTTACACCTTGGAAGTATCGCTGTGTGCAACCAAGAATCGAACATGAGAGGCGGTTGGGATCCCGCCTCCTTAGTTCGCACTACGCAACCGAATTTTTGTCCGATGTGAGATTTTCGTTCGCTGCCTGTGCGCGCGGAAATCAGTGATTGTCGTGGTGATTGTGACGCCAGTTCCAGTAGTCACGCTGCTGGTCGCCACTCAGGCTATTGAATTCGCGGTATTGGTAATGCCTCTCCCCCAGCCATATGCGATATTCGTGATCTTCGCGATTGTCCCAATGGTGGTAGTCGTGGTGATCGTAGTCGTAATACCTCAGTCGCGCCGCGCAGCCGCTCGTCAAGAGCGGTGTAACCATAGCGGCGCTCAGCACCAGGGCCCCAATACATCCCTTGATTCGGAACATTTCTGTATCCTCCTTGGGCTGATCGTGGTCTTGCTTTTCGCTGCATGTTGCACAGCAATGCCCGCAGAGCGCCCCGGGGATTATGGGGCTCCGTAGGTCTGCTACTCCTAAAAACACAAAAACGCAGCCAAAGTTGCGGTTTTTTTGGAAGCTAAGAAGGAATGTTAAGGGAGATTCATGCCGTGGGCGATGCGCTTATGCTTGCGCCGCTTTCCGTGCTTGCTCGCTGTCGTAACTCTCTCCATAAATCGACGGCACTTTGGCTCCCATGCACCGCAGGTACGAACTCAATTGTCCGCGATGATGAATGGTGTGGTTCAGACCCATCGTCAGAAACATCACCGCCGGCCATTGAAACATCCCGCGGAAATCCACGATTTTCAGCAACTGCTCTCCGGTTAGCTTTGAAAGCTGTTCCAGGGCCGCGCCATAACGTTGTTCATACCACGCCACTACCTCGGCCGGTGTCTTCGCTCCTTCGGGAATCACTGCTGCCGCGCTGAACTGTCCGTTGTTCACCGCGTCCAGGAAACGAACGTCCGAAGCCGCGATGTGTCTCAAAAGATCGTTTGCGGTCTTGGATACCGGATCGGGCTGGTAGCCAGATTTATCCGCGGGCACAGCGGCCATCACGTTCTTCGTGGTAACGCTCTCCCTCTTCAAAATCGGAAGGTACATGCCATGCGCCAGGAACATTGCATTTTCCGCGGTCATCTCTGCCATCTCGTGTCTCCTTCTGGTTGGACCCGCTTTGGTCGGCTTTGTCTCCACATCGAGATCCAGCCGCCGCCAACAGCGCTCAAGTATGCCTCTTTGAGTTCCAAATGTCAGGTAGCACCTTGCCCTGAATCTGGGCCAGCTCCTTTCCCGCCCAAATTCTGGAGGAACTGGCGTCCGGCAATTCGTTGCGACTGATTGTTAGGCCTCGCGTCACACTAAGCCGGAAAAAACAAAAACGCCGGGCTGGGTCCGCCGATTGCTCATCGCAATTGGCCGCCGCAACTCGGCGTCTAATTTCAACTTCCAGGTCTATTCCGGGTCCGATCTACTACTTACCGTCGTGATCGCCGTCAGCACCGACCGCAGAGGCCTTCTGCTTGGCCTGCGCAGCCGCGCTGATCGTAACCTTATCTTCGGGAATAGCATGGTTCAGGCTCGCCTGTTTCTGGCCAGCTTGCGCTTGTGAAACTGCTTCCGCTTGCGCAGCCTGGCTGTTGTGGATGGATTGTACAGACATGGTTCACCTCATTTCTTCAATCGGCCTGTTCTCGAAACTCTTTACAGTTTGCGGGATTAATTTTTTCTAATCCTACTCATTATCATACCTAGCCCCGCTAACCCGCTTTTCGATCGCGCCCGGGCCTTTTAAGCTTCAGATAATCTCGGTGCGTTCGGGTGCTAACGCCCCTGTTGTTCTTCCCGTCCCGTACTCATTCCCTTCACTGTACGTCTGGGCAGGATATCGGCTGCGCACAGGGGCCCGTCCCGTCCTTATGAATACGGAAGATGTTCTTCATACTAATTCTTGCTGAATGAAAGGGGACACATTCTCATGCAGCTTGTTTTTGCTAAAGTGATCAGCGAATGCCCCGTCTGCGAGAGCCGATCCGTGCGGCGATCCAGAAGGAGAGGCGTTATCGAACGCATCTGCTTTCGGCTCGCGTTTGTTTGGCCTTATCGTTGTAAAAACTGCGACACGCGTTTTTGGGGATTTCACCGTGCTTATCAGGTCTCAGACAGTTCTTATGTTTGACGCGCAGCCCGCCCTTCTTGCTGTGCGGCCCTCGAATTCCAGCACAACGAACTGATGGTCATTCGTATCGGAGCGTCTTGATCGGATCCACCCGGGTCGCTCTTCTTGCCGGTATGTAGCACGCCGCGAGCGCGACTGCGAAAAGCACGGCGGTCACGCTGGTAAAAGTCGCAAGGTCCGTCGTCGCAACTCCGAAGAGAAGGCTCGCCATCAGCCGCGTAAGGAAAAGCGCAAGTACGAGTCCGAACGCGACTCCAATCGCGATCATTCCGGCGCCCTGCTTCATCACCAATCCGAGTACATCGCCACTTTGTGCACCCAACACCATGCGAAGCCCGAACTCCTTCGTTCGCCGCGCCACCGAGTAGGAGACAACTCCGTAGATTCCGACCGTAGCAATCGCAAGTGCGACAATCGAAAAGAGCGTCAGCAGCAGCGTCAGAAATCTTGGCCGCGCCTGTGCGCGCGAAAGCACATCATCCATCAGCCGTACGTTCGCGAGCGCCAAGGAAGGATCGAGTTCATTCAACTGTTCGCGAACCTCTCCGGCCAGTGATTGCGGATCGCCATTCGCCGCACGCATCACCACGTACATGTCGGAAATTCCCGCTGTTCCAAGCTGCCGGTACGGCAAATACAATTCCGTTCCCGATGGCCGCTCGAGCCCCGCGTTCTTCACATCATCGACGACTCCGATCACTGTGTACCAATCCTTTGCTCCTCCAGGCCGCACGCGCCGTCCGATCGGATTCTGATGCGGCCAGAACGTCAGCGCCATCGTCTTGTTTACGATGACCACCGGAGGCGCGTCTTGCGCGTCTCGCTCGTCGAACAAGCGCCCGTCCATCAGCCGGATTCCCATCGCCGGGAAATAGTCCTTGCTCACGACTTGGTAGAAATCCACATTCTCGATGGGCCCGCCTTCTGTCTTGACGAACCCTTCGATGTCCGTGTCATTCATGTTCGGCGGCCTCATCGGCGGAAGTCCGGATACCAGCGCAGCCGTTCGCACGCCGGGTAGATTGCCGAGCCGCCCATCCAGCCGCGTCCAGAAATCTGTCAGCTTTGCCGGATCATTATACGTACCGCTAGGCAGCGACACGAGCATCGTGATCACGTTGTCCGCTTGCAGCCCAGTGTGTACCTCTTGCAGCTTCCAGAAAGCGCGCAGCATCAAGCCGCAACCAATGAGTAGCACCAAAGCCATTGCCAGTTCGCCTGCGACCAGCCCACGCCTGAAGAATTGCGCTCCAGCCGCTGCCGTCGTGCTTCCAGCGGTGTCTTTCAGCGATTCAGAGATTCCACTCACCATCAGCGGCGCAAGCGGCGCCAATCCAAACAGCACCCCGGTGACTATGCTCACCGCCAAAGTGAAGACGAGCACCCGCCAATCCATAGCGATCTCGTCGGCCCGCGGGATTCCCCCGGCATTCGTCAGTTGAACGAGCCGCACTCCTGCATAGGACAAGGCCACCCCCAGCGCCCCGCCGCATAAACCCAGCAGGATTCCCTCGGTCACAAATTGCCGGGCCAACCGCGCAAGGCTCGCTCCCAAAGAACCGCGAATGGCGATCTCTCTGCGCCGGGCCTCGGCTCGAGCGAGCAACAGATTCGCCACGTTCACGCTTGCGATCAACAACACGAACACCACCGCACCCAGCAACATCAGCAACGCCGGCCGCACGCTGGACACGACCTCCGATTGCAGCGGGAAACTTACGATCGTATGATTTTTCGGATCGAAGCTGTGCGTATGCGGCGCTTTCTTTTCGCCGTAGCTCTGAACCAGTGAAGCCAGTTCTCCCTGCGCTTCCGCCGCCGATATGCCGGGTTTCAGTCGCCCCAGGAGATAGTAGTTGTGTGATCCGCGGCTCCCCGGATTTGCCGGATCCAGTTGCAAAGCCGTCCAAACCTGCGCCGGATCTTGATCCCCCGGCGGAAATTGAAATCCCTTGGGCATCACTCCGATGACCGTGCACTTCCGGCCATCGAGCCGCGTCTCCCGCCCCACGACGTTCGGATCGCCTGCAAAATCGCTCTGCCACGTGCCATAAGAAATGTCCGCGACCACATTGCCTCCAGGCACGTCGTCCGACGGCTCGATCAGTCGCCCCGCGATCGGGGAAACCCCGAGCGATTCCAGCAAGCCTCCGCTTACATACGCCGCCGTAACCCGCACCGGTTCCGCTCTTCCCGCCAGGTTGATGCCCCCGGTAATCCACGCATCCAGCGATGCCCAGGAATGCGTATCGCGACGAAGATCGAAGAATTCCGGCGCCGAAGTCCAGAAACGGTGCAGACCGCCGTTAGGAAATGTCGGAAATTCGGTGTAGATTCGGATCAGCTGGTCCGGATGCGCGTAAGGCAGCGGCTGGAGCAGCACCGCGTTCACCACTGTGAATATCCCCGTCGTCGCGCCAATCCCCAGCATCAGGCAAAGCACCGCCGCCGTCGTAAACCCTAGATTCTTGCGCATCATGCGCAGCGCAAACTGCACATCTTGCCAGAGAGTCTCCATTGAACCTCCCGCTGGATGTATGTACGTCCAGACGCAGCTTATGTTCCCGGCTTTTGAAACTCTTTACAGTCGGACGCGCCGCTGGATAATCCGTTTCTTTTTACCACTTACCCCGTCCGGAACAGGAAGTGCCACGATATGTCCACAAGAGCATGCACGATTGCCGACGCAAAGATCGACCCTGTCCTCCGCCACGTCCACCCATAGAAAATCCCTGCGATGCACGCCAGAACGACGTATCTCCAATTCGGAAATCCGAGATTCGTAATGTGCGAAAACCCAAATACCATCGAAGCCGTCCACCATCCCGCCAGATCGCTCTTGGATGCCTTCGAAAGCATGTTCTGCAACAAGCCGCGAAACAAAAACTCCTCAGGCCACGCCGTAAAAAAGAATATCCCGAGGGAAGTGAGCAACAAGGAAGCCCAGGCGTGCCATTGCGGCGCAAACGTAATGAAGTGCATCCCTATCCCCAGCGGAATCGCGACGCATGCAAACACGATAAAGCACCCGAGCACGTACAGTCTCCAATGCTGCCCCCATCCAATCGAGTAGCCAATTCCACCCACGCGCCGCATCAGCACAAATGCGGCGAGCGCGATATTCAAAGCCAACAGCACGGTGAGTACATACGCGAGTCGTCCGCTGGGGTAGGGCCACACAAAATGAGATGGTCCAAACTTGACCGCCACCCACACGCCCGTCAGCACCAAAAAATCCTGCCAGGTTCCCGCGGGCTTTCGTTCCGCCGAAGCCACCAGAGCCAGAGGCACGAAAACAAATACCGCCACAGCTCCAACTGGCATAATCCCGAATGTATTTGTACCAAGTGCGTAAATCAGGTAAGCGAGGAATGCGGCGGACCCGAGCAGGATTCCGCCAGCGACGCCGAAGCGCCCCGCAAGGCCCTCGGCCACGCTTCGCGCCGCAAAGAGCAGCATCACAAGAAAAAGGAATGCAAAAACCGTCAGCGTTGCCGCAAAGTTCCGGCCACCGTACCCTTGCCAGGTCGCATACAGCGTTCCCGTCAGGCACAGCCCAGCCCACAGGCCGAGCATGGGAAGCACTCCGAGTTGTCGTGTCGCTGGCAATTTGGCCGCTGGAAATTCACAATAGAACGAGAAGATTGTAGCGCAGAGGCATGACTTCCCAAATTCAGCTCAAATCGCTCCAGCAAAGTCTGTGCTCTCTCACAGGCATTTCTCCACGCACTGAACTCGAATTATGAAGCGCCTAGCTTATATCGACTGGATGCGTGGCCTGGCCTGCGTCCTCATGTTTCAGACGCACTGCTACGATTCCTGGCTTAGTCCCCAAGCGCGCCAGTCCTCCGTCTACGCCTGGTCGCAGCTCGGTGGGACACTTCCCGCTCCGCTCTTCTTATTTCTCTCCGGTGTTTCCTTCGCCTTGGTCACCGAACGCGCGCGCGAGAAAGGAGCCACTCCAGGCCAGATCGCGAAAACAACTATCCTTCGAGGTGCAGAAATCTTCGGCCTTGGACTTCTCTTTCGGATTCAGGAGTACGCCCTCGGCTATCGCTGGTCTCCCTGGACAGATCTTCTTCGCGTCGACATTCTGAACATCATCGGGCTTTCCATGATGCTGATGGGAGTTCTCTGCTGGCTCACCGCCAATCGCGCCGCCCTTTCCGCATCCACATTTTCTCTAACGATCTCGTCCTCGCGAACCCGAAACACCATCTCCGCACTGCTTGCAGCCACTGTGATAGCTATGGCCACGCCACTCCTCTGGACCACTCATCGACCCAGTCGACTGCCCTGGCCAATCGAGTCATACCTCAACGGTGTGCATATCTTCGGCAATCCGCAACCGTGGCTCTTCCCCCTCTTTCCGTGGTCGGCTTTCGCCTTCGCCGGTCTCGCGGTCGGCTTCTTCCTCTTCACGCCCAGCGCCAAGCGGAACGAAGCTCTCAGTTTCGCCACTATTGGCGGGATGGGAGTGCTTGCCTGTCTTTTCTCTCTCCTCCTTGACCGTTCGCCACTCCGGCTGTATTCCGTTTACGATTACTGGCACACCAGTCCGAACTTTTTCCTCATGCGTTGCGGCATTCTCCTCATTATTCTGTCCATCGTTTACGTCTGGTGCCGCTGGGGACTTGCTCAAATCTCCTTCGGCCCCATCATTCAACTTGGCAAAACCTCTCTGCTTGTCTATTGGGTCCACATCGAATTCGTTTACGGCCGCTTCTCCATCCTCCCGAAGCGCCAATGCAGCGTCCTGCAGGCCTCTGCGGGATTGTTCGTGATCTTTGTTGCTATGGTTGTTCTCTCGCTATTGCGCACAAACTGGAAGAACCGTCGCGCAAGGGCGCAAAAGCTCGCCGCCGCGCCGTCGCCGGCCTGAAATCCTGGATTATTCGTTGATTTGAACTTCGCCTTCTGCCGGGCCTAGTGGTTTGCCGTGGGGTTCGCTTCTTGCCGTTCTTGCGGAATCCGGATGATGGTCTCGCCCGGCCGTGCCAGTCCCAGGTCATCTCGCGCGATCTTCTCAATCAATCTCGGATCGCTCTTGAGGTCCTTCGACTCCTGCTCCAGCGCTGCATTCTCTTTGCTTAATTGATCGAGGTCGGCTTTCACTTTTCTGATTTCGTTCTGCGTGCGCCGCATCGCCAGAAATCCGTGCGTCCCGAAAATGTCATGCACAAACATCACCAGCACGAGCAAGCCCAACATTACGCTGCCGTATTGCTTCAAGAGCGCCCGAATTCTTTCTTCAGCCGTCTCCTTCTCGATTTTCTTTTTTAGCTTGCCAATACCCACTTCGTCGCCTCGCTCGCCAGCTTCGCGGAAGCCTCCGCGCCGTTTGCTTCGACGTACAAACGCAGCAGCGGCTCCGTTCCGGACAGCCGGAGCAGCATCCACGAACCATCTTCGAAACAGAATTTTGCACCGTCCGTCCGGTCTATCGATACTACTTTCCGCCCCACAAGTGTCGAAGCGTCCACCGTCACCTTCTTCACCGCGTTTGCCTTTTGTTCGTCGCTCAAGTGCATATTCTCGCGCACCGGCCAGAATTCTCTCCCCACTTTCTTGAAAAGTTGCCGAATCTGTTCGCCCAGCGACGCGCCACGCGCCGCCATCATCTCGGCAACCAGCAGGCACGCCAATATCCCGTCTTTCTCTGGCACGTGCCCGCGAATCGTCAACCCCGCGCTCTCTTCGCCGCCCAGCGCGATTTTATCTTCCCGAATCAATTGCCCGATGTATTTGAATCCCACCGGTGTCTGATAGGTCTTCTGCCCATACGCTTTCGCTGCCGCATCGATCAGTTGGGAAGTAGCCACGCTTCGCGCCGCTGGCATCTTCCATCCTCGCGTCTCCACGATGTAGTCGTAAACGAGCGCCAGGATGTGGTTCGGTTGAATCCACGTCCCGTCGCGGTCGATCATTCCAAAGCGGTCCGCGTCTCCATCCGTCGCCAGTCCAGCGGCCGCTCCCGATTCCATCACAGCCTTGCGAAGTGGCTCCAGATTTTCTTCGCTCACGTCCGGCCCCGTCCCGTCAAACAAGCAATCGCGGTTTGTCCGCATCGCCTGCACCGCCACGCCATGTTTCGCCAGCGCCGCATCCAGGTAACCCGCGCCGCAGCCATGCAGCGCGTCTGTCACGAATTTCGCCTTCGCTTTTCGCAGCGTCTCGAATCGCACCAGCTCTTCCAGCCTCTTCAAATAATTTTCGCGAAGATTTACTTTCTCCGTCTTCACACCACCAGTCGGCACCGCGGGTGAAGTTGGGTACGCTCCGTCCCTCGCGATGATCTTCGCCACTCGCGCTTCGATGTCTTTCGTCACTTCAGGCAGCGCTGGCCCGGCGTCCGCCGAAGAGAACTTCAGGCCGTGATATTGCGCCGGATTGTGGCTCGCTGTGAAATTGATAGCCCCATCCAGTTTTTGCCGTTGGATTTCATAGGCCACTGCCGGCGTTGGCGTAAACGTCTCACACAGCAGAGTTCGAATTCCGTGCTCCTGCAGGATCGCCACCGCCAATTGCGAAAACTCTTCCGAATAAAACCGTGTATCGTATCCAACCAGTATCGTCGGATTCTTTTTTTTCGCTGTAACGTACTCCGCGATCGCCGCCACCGCCAGCCGCACGTTGGCAAACGTAAAATCATCCGCGATCAGTCCGCGCCATCCGGACGTGCCAAACTTGATCGGCGAAGCATTCATCGTAGGAGAAGCGCTCATAGGGTCGTATTCTATTCCGAGTCCATGCAAGACGAAAGCACTCTCAGCGTTTTCCAGGAGCCAACTGCATGAAGCCCATCCAAAGCTATCGTCTCGTCCTCGTTACCTGTGCCACTCCCATGCAGGCAAAACTCATCGCCCGCAGCGTCGTCGAAAAGCGCCTCGCTGCCTGCGTCAATATCCTTCGCAGCCCCCTCGAGTCCCACTATCGTTGGAAGGGCAAAGTCGAGACAGCGCGCGAGCTTCTCCTCTTCATCAAGACCACAGTCAAGAACCTTGGTGCATTGGAGAGGGAAGTAAAACGCCTGCACAGCTACGATGTTCCGGAGTTCATTGCCATCCCGCTTGTCGCAGGCTCAAAAGCCTACCTTGACTGGCTCGACGAAAGCACCTAAGCGCGAGCCCTGTCTGTCAGTCGCTAGACATAAAGAAGCGCCTGATCCAAATCCGCCATAATATCTTCCACGTCCTCAATTCCCACCGAAATCCTAACCAATCCATCCGTGATCCCAATCCGCTCCCGCACCTCGGCGGGCATCGAAGCATGCGTCATCTGCGCGGGCAGCGAAACCAAAGTTTCGACTCCACCCAGACTTTCAGCCAGCGAGCACAACTTCAACTGATTCAAGAACCGCCTCGCTGCCTCCAGCGATCCCAGGTCGATCGCCAGCATCGCTCCCGGCCCCTTTTGCTGCCGTCGCGCGAGTTCATGCTGCGGATGCGTCGGCAATCCGGGGTAAAACGCCTTTCGAACCTTTGGGTGGGCGTCGAGGTGCCGCGCCACGGTAATCCCGTTCGCGTTGTGCTGTAGCATACGGATCGCGAGAGTTTTGATACCACGCGAAATCAGAAAGCAATCCATCGGCGCCAACCCGGCCCCAGCGGACCGTTGAATGAAATAAATCTTTTCCGCATCCTCCGGCCGTGTCAGCACGACCGCGCCGCCCTGCGAATCGCTATGTCCGTTCAAGTATTTCGTCATCGAGTGCACCACGATTTGCGCACCGAGCTCGATGGGCCTCTGCAAATATGGGCTCAGAAAAGTGTTATCCACCGCCAGTGTCACATTTCGCTCACTGGCCAGCTTCGCGATCGCTCCTATGTCCGTCACGCGCATGGTCGGGTTAGTTGGCGTCTCGATATAAATCAGTTTCGTGTTCGGCCGCATCGCCGAGAGCACGCACGCCGGAATTGAAGTATCGACAAAGCTGAATTCCAGTCCAAAATGCACCAGCAGTTGCGTCGACAGCCGATACACGCCGCCGTATACCGCTTCAGACAGCACAACGTGGTCGCCCGGCCGGTACATCCGGAACACCGCATCGATCGCCGCCATTCCCGACGTGAATACGTACGCGCTGTGCCCGCCTTCCAGCTTGGCAACCGTTCTTTCCAGCGCCTTCCGGTTCGGATGGTTTGATCGCGAGTAGTCATATCCTTTGTGTTTGCCGAGCTCTTCGTAGACATATGTCGAGGTCTGATATATTGGCGCAACGACGGCACCCGTCGCAGGGTCCGGCTCCTGCCCGACGTGTATCGCGTTCGTGGCGAATCCCATGGTGATCTCCTATTACCTTGAGAGCTATGTCCCCTTGCGGACAGCCGGTTGCGGCTGCCTAAGGCCTGCTCTTTTTTCCCCAGGTGTGGAAGTTACGAGAATTGGGGCCCGTCGCTGCTCTCGCGGCTTCTTGTCGCCCGCCGGGCAGATTCTTCAGAAGTTACAGGAGCAAATCCAGTGAGTCAATTCTGCTGCCGCAAACTGTAGCGTGGGATACATCGGCGTCCGCCCAACACGCCGCCCAGGTCCCGGGCAGCTACAGATCTGGAATTTGCATCTTAGAGCCGAGCGGAGTAACTTAGCGCTTGAATGCCTTCCGTGGAAAATGGGGTCCACTGGAACATGATTTCTTTTAGAACTGGATTGCGAACTCTACTCGCCGCCTCTTTTGCGCTGGCCACCCTGTGCCTCGCTGCCCAGGATCCGCCCCCCACTCCATCGAAAGCACCTGCGCAGTCCGAAGAACCGACCAGGCTCACTATTGAGGTGACCGCAGGCGACAAGGCCGCCCCGGTGGAAAATGCCAGCGTCTATGTGAAGTATATCGAGCAGCGTACTCTTCGCAAGGACAAGAAAGTTGAATTGAACGTCAAAACGAATCGCGCAGGCGCCGCTCACGTGCCCGACGCGCCTCTCGGCCGCGCTCTCATCCAAGTCGTCGCTGAAGGTTGGAAACCCTTTGGCCGCTGGTACGACATCACTGATCCTCACCAAATCATCAAAATTCGCCTCGAGAAGCCCCCGAAGTGGTACTGACCTCGATTTAACTTTCCTTCGTTGAAGCGAATTTCTTTGCACTCTTAGTTTTCTGTGCTCGTGTCAGCCGGCGAATCTCATTCTGCAAGTTTCAATTACCGCGAGTCACAGCGCAGCTCGTTGAAATCATTTCAAACGCAGAGCCACCTGCACTGAAATTGTGCAAACAGGAGCAGCCCGTTGAAGAAAGTGAAGTTAGTCGCATCGGCGAGCCCATTTTCCACACACTTATCAACACTTGTGTTGAAAACTTAATCGTACAGAAATATTTCCCTTCGAGTTCGGCACAATTCGTGCCCCCACATTTCCGTATTTTTGACCGCACCTCGTCCGGATGATACAGTGACCCATCGGATCTCCTGATGAATGAGACATTTGACGGAACTTTTTCTCTGCTACAGATGCTTTGGGGCAACATCATTGCTCGCCCCCTTCGCAGCTCTCTCAGCGTGATCGCCATCGCCATTCAAGTAATTTTGGTTCTGCTCATTGTTGGTCTCACTTCGGGCGTTATTTCCGAATGGGGAAAACGCCAGGAGGGAATCGGCGCCGATATTCTCGTCCAGCCGCCGAACGCTTCCATCTTCTTTGCCTTCTCCAGCGCTGTGATGCAGGAATCTTTAGCCGAGAAAATTGCCGCTCTTCCTGGCGTAGACGAAGTCGCCCCGACGCTTATCCTCACGGAACCAAAGAGTTTCGTGATCGTCTACGGCATCGATTTCAAACGCTTCAACGCCCTCAGCCGCGGCTTCTTATTTCGCTCTGGCCGCCCCTTCGAATTTCCAGACGAGGCCATCGCCGATGACATCATCGCCCAGACCAAACATCTAAGCGTCGGGGATCAAATCACTCTGTTGAATCATCAGTTTACAGTCTGCGGCATCGTGGCACATGGCAAGGGCGCCCGTTATTTCATACCTTTGAAAACAGCTCAGGACATCGCCGGCGCGGAGAACCGCGTCTCCATGTTTTACGTCCGGAGCAAGGGGGATACGGAAGGAACTCGTGCGGAAATCCTGGCACTGGATCCTCTTGATCGCGTTCGTTCAATGGCCGAATACGTCACCCTCATGAGTTCCTCCAATCTCCCTCAATTGAGGCCATTTACTCGAAGCATGGTCGGCCTCGGCATTGTCATCAGCTTCCTGGTCGTCCTCCTCAACATGCACACCATGGTGATGGAGCGCACTCGCGAGATCGGCATCCTCAAGTCCTTGGGCCTTTCCAGACTGGGAATTATGCGCATGCTGCTCGGGGAAACGCTTATTCTCACTCTTCTGGGCTGCGCGTTTGGAATCGCACTCACGTATGTCTTTCAGGCCATTATGAAACAGACGAACCCCAGTCTTATGATTTTGATCACCCCGCAATGGGTGTTTTCCGCCACCGTCCTGGCTCTAGCGGGAGCCGCCATCGGCGCCATTTATCCGGCCTTACGCGCAGCGAGCTACGATCCGGTCGTTGCTTTGGCTTACGAATAGCCGATCCTTCGTGAACATGCGAGCACTCGCTTCAATAGCTCAGCTCGTATGTTCACCATGAAAATGAAAAGTTTGCTCTGATCTTCGGTTACGAATTTCATTCGCCGCTTCCCGCACTGATCGCCAAGCCATCCATGCCTTATTGGCAACCTAAATCCGTCCGCCCGATTGCCACTCCTGCCTCAAGCTGGTAACTTTGGGTTGCTCTCCAGTCCTTCCACTCTGGAGGATTCCGCCCATCAGGCGGCACAAAGAAACTCTAAGGAGCTACGTAATGAAGCGAATGCACCTTATCCTGGTAGCCGCATGTCTTTGCCTTGTAATCGGAACCGCCGCGAGCGCGCAAATGGGCATGAACTTCTTCAAGAAGCCTGCGCTTGCCGATTTCTTCAGGCCGGTCGTTGGCTCCGGCGCCATCTACGAAACCATCGACTCCGGCAACAACTCGAACAAGGAACCGATGGAAATGACGATCGTCGGCAAGGAGATGATTGGGCTCAAGGAAGCTTACTGGCTGGAGATGTCCCTTCACGAAAAATCGGTCAATGGCACCATCTACAGCAAGGTGCTTGTTTCCAAGGACGATTTCCAGACGCACCGCATCGTTTTTCAAATGCCCGGCGCGCCTGCCATGGAAATGCCGCAGCACGACTCTTCCCGTGAAGGCGAACGGATAAGCAAAGACCTTGACAAGTGGAGCCAGGTGGGCACGGAATCAATCACGGTCCCCGCGGGCACTTTTCTTTGTCAGCACTGGAAGAAGAAGGATGGTAAAGACGAGGTGTGGGTCAACGACAAGGTCACGCCCTTCGGCATGGTCAAGGAAGTCGGCTCTGGCTCCTCCCAGGTGCTCGTGAAAATCATTACCGACGCCACGGATCACATCACCGGTCCGGTGACTCCTTTCGATCCTCGTGTCTTTCAGCAAATGATGATGAATCAGCGCCCGAACGGGAAGTAGTAGCTGGGCCAGCTGTGGCAGGTTGGAGGCTATAACCCCGGAAATTAGAGAGGCGGGCGACAGTCACCCCAGACCTTCGCCCGCCTCTGTTTCATTACGCTGGAAAGTCTCTCAGGCTCCGGGCGCGAATTCGGCAAGCTCCCTGGATACATCATCGATCGTTTCCAGCGGGCAGGCAACATGCACCGTTTGGCCGGGTTCCTCAGCATCGATTAACAGAACACCGTTGTGTGTGCGGATGTGAACGTGTTCTGCTCCGTCGCGCACGTCCACCAGCTCTGCCTCGGGATATTTCTGCAGTTCCTTCGCAACGGAATGCACGAGAGGCATGAACTCCGCGGCGCGATCTCCGGCCCGCTCCAACTGGCGCCGGGGGACAAAGTGTATCGCCATCGGAACAAGGGCCGCCGGAGCCCAGACGTGCACGTGGCTCCCGTTCCCGTGGCTTTCGTCCACATCCACGCGGATCACGCCTTCGTGAAAGGTATAGGCGCCAGCCATCAGCACGGTGGCCCCAAAACCAAGAGCGATTTTCCCCAGTAGAACCATTTCACTCTTCCTTTCTTGTCCCGCGCTTGACGCATGGGACTTTTCAGGAGCCCCACATCAAAGTTCCGACTGTCCGGCCCGGTTCCTAATTTCCAGTGCTTAGTCTGCGACGTTCTTGGAATCCATCCACACCCGAATCGTGTTGTCCTCGTCCTTTACCGATACCAATTCCACATCGTTTTGGCTTGCAAGGGCATGCAGTCCGGCCACGATATCCAGTTCGTCCTTACCGCCGGAGAGCAGCGCTTCAACGACCTTCATCGGAACTTTCACTTCCACTTGCGAGAATTTAGGCTTGTCCTTGTCGTGGACATGCACGAGAAACTGCCCATCCTTCTTTGCCACGCTGATGTCCGCGTTCTTGCTCTGCACCGTCACGAATTGGCCGTCCTTAGCGCCGCGCACGGCCTCAAACAGCGTGCGAACGTCCACGCCATCGCAATCCATGCAGCCAATGCGAACTTTGCCGCCATGGAAGCGGTCATGATCTATCGCCGGCAGGACTTTCTCCGCTAGTTCCAGAGGGACATTCACACGGACGGTCTCACCCTTGGAGTCGGTGCTAATGACGCGGACATGCAGCCACTTCTCGCCCTGACTGGATGTGCTTGACTGGGATGAACTTGTCTGCGCTTGGATGCCGAGTGGTCCGAAGAGACAAGCAGCGGCCAAGAAGGCTATGACGGGGAAGACGCGCCGAGTGTGGTTAATCATGACGGAATGCCTCCTTCGGGCATTTGGCCATACATACGAATAAGACTTGGGAAAAGTTCCGCGATTAACAGCTTTTTGCTCTCGAACGAACAATTGTGCCGACCGGGTCAGGCGGAATTCCCAGGAGGCCCGGCCCGATTCATTAGGGCCGCCATTTGAGGAACACGGCTGCCAGGGGAGGCAGGGTCAGGCAAAGCGAGTGTGGCCGACCCTGGGCGGGATGGTCGGAGGCGTTCTGACCGCCGAGATTGCCGGCATTTGAGCCGCCGTAATTTGCAGCGTCTGTGTTGAGAATCTCCTCGTAATATCCGGGCTGGGGAGCACCGACGCGATAGCCTTCGCGGACTACGGGCGTGGCATTGAGGATCACGAGGAGTAAGTCCTCGGGCTTCTTGCCATGTCGGGCAAAGGCGAAGACGCTGTTGTCCGCATCGTTGGCGTCGAGCCATTCGAAGCCCTGCCAATTGAAATCGACTTGATGGAGCGCGGGCTGCGAGGCGAGCAACTTATTCAGATCGCGGACGAGATTCTGCACGCCGCGATGGGAATCATATTGGAGCAGGTGCCAGTCGATGCTCTTTGCTTCGCTCCATTCGCTGCGCTGGGCAATTTCCTGGCCCATGAAGAGGAGTTTCTTGCCAGGATGGGCGCACTGATAGGCGAGAAGCAGGCGGAGGTTGGCAAACTGCTGCCATAAGTCGCCGGGCATTTTGTGCAGGAGAGAATTTTTTCCATGGACGACTTCGTCGTGGGAGAAAGGAAGCATGAAATTCTCGGTGAAGGCGTAGAGCATGGAGAAAGTCATTTTGTTGTGCTCGTATTTGCGGTGAATGGGATTCTTGGAGAAATAGCTGAGCGTGTCATTCATCCAGCCCATGTTCCACTTGAGGCTAAAGCCGAGGCCGCCAAGATAGGTGGGACGGGAGACACTGGGCCAGGAGGTTGACTCTTCGGCGATGGTGAGGATGCCGGGGAAGCGGCCATGCGTCACTTCATTCATGCGCTTGAGAAAGTCAATGGCGTGAAGATTTTCGCGGCCGCCGTACTCATTAGGAATCCACTCGCCTTCCTTGCGGGAATAGTCGAGATAGAGCATGGAGGCGACGGCGTCCACGCGGAGGCCGTCGATGTGATATTTGTCTAGCCAGAATAAAGCGTTGGAGATCAGGTAGTTCTGGACCTCGTTGCGACCGTAGTTGTAGACGAGAGTGCCCCAATCAGGATGCGTGCCCTGGCGCGGGTCGGCATGCTCATAGAGATGCGTGCCATCGAATTGCGCAAGGCCGAACGTATCGCGAGGGAAATGCGCGGGAGTCCAATCCAGAAAGACGCCAATGCCCGCCTGGTGGCAGCGATCGACAAACTCCATAAATTCCGCGGGAGACCCGTAGCGGCTGGTAGCCGCGAAATAGCCGATGGTTTGGTAACCCCAGGAGCCGTCGAAGGGATGCTCCATGATGGGGAGCAGCTCGATGTGGGTGTAGCCGAGATCTTTCACATAAGGAATGAGCTGATCGCCGAGTTCGCGGTACGTAAGCCAGCGATTTTTATCCTCCGGGACGCGGCGCCATGAACCGAGATGAACTTCGTAGACGGAGATGGGAGATTCGAGCCAATTTTTCTTGGAGCGCTGCGTCATCCAGGAAAAGTCGGACCACTGGTAGGTATCCAGATTGGCGACGATGGAGCCGGTGTTGGGGCGCAGTTCGGTGCAAAAGCCGTATGGATCAGATTTGAGAGGAAGCATATTGTCGTGCGGACCGATGATTTCGTATTTGTAGATAGCACCCTCGGGGAGTTCAGGGACGAAAAGCTCCCAGATGCCCGATGAGCCGCGCGCGCGCATGGGATCTACGCGGCCATCCCACCGATTGAAGTCGCCGACAACGCTTACACGGCGAGCGCTAGGGGCCCAGACGGCAAAATGAACGCCATGAACCCCTTCCAGGGTCTTCAAGTGCGCGCCAAGCTTCTCGTAAGTGTCGTAGTGACGGCCTTCTCCCATGAGATGGAGATCGAACTCGCTGAGGAGGAAGGGAAAAGCGTAGGTATCCAGAGCCTCGGCGGTCTCGCCGTAACCGGAGCGATAGCGGATGCGGTAGGAGGATGGATCCGGCCGGTCGCGATAGGATTCGGGGAGAACGGCTTCGAAGAAGCCTTCGGGGCGGAGTCGATTGGCGTGGATAGGATCTGGAACCCCGTGTAGAAGTACGGCTGCGTCCGCTGCGCCAGGGCGAAAGAAACGGATGACCCAGCGCGGACCTTCGGCAGTGGCGACGGGGTGAGGACCTAGAACAGCAAAAGGGTCGGCGTGGCGGCCGGAGACCAGAGCGTCGACCTGATTGGCCAATTGTGCGTCCGTTTCCGAACTCCTGCTAGGTGCGGAGGCGCTGGCCGGCGAAAAATTTTGTTCCTGTGGCACTTGGATGCGGCTCCGCGACGCTTGAGAGAGGTTCACAAGGGACGAGAAGGCATAGTTTACCGTTTCTCGAGCGAAAAAGGAGAACAAGAAAGAAAAAGATGGAGAAGCGACGGAGGCGGACGCCATTTTCCCTAAGGTAGGATGAATTCTGTGTGGAATGAGGCGCGCCACCCGACAGTCTTAAACTACGCTGCGGGAGCTGTTTCTCCTTACGCAATACGCGGATCAAGCCCAGGTGAGGGAGAGTTCTGCGTAGGATTTGCCATCGTCGATGGGTGTGACGAATTGAATCACGGCGTCTTTGGCGCCGGAGAGCTCGAGGGCTTTTTTGAAGAAGCCGAGGATGGCGTAGCCCATGATGCTGTGCTGGGGTTGGAAGCCAATGTATTTGATGAGAGCTTTGCCTTTGCCTTGCAGGTTGACCTCGACGGAGACGCCCTGAAAGTAAGTGGCATGAACGGCGGCGATGCGCTGGATTACGAATTCTGGCGATCCGATTTTCAAGAACGCCTTATAGATACCCGTAAGTTGCCGTTCGTTAACTGCTTCGGCGCCGCGAGCAATCATCTCCTTGTTCCCACCTGCGAGCGCGCGATTCTGTATTTCGAGGAAGCGCGCGAAAAGATCGAGCGAGTACCAACTGGAAGAGAAGATTTCGCCTTCGATGAGTTTGCGAGTGTCTTCGTCGAGGAGACCTAGAATCGATTGGAAGGATTCAGCGGGCACGCGGGTTTTAATCTGGTCGATGGTTTCCTTGATCGCGGAGCCCTTGATTTGAACCATGCAGCCGCTCCTGGAAGAGTGGAATTGCAGCGTGGGCCTCTTCTGACATTACTATGATTCTTCCGGGAGCGAAGCAGAGCTTCTCCATATCTGAGCTAAACGCTAGTGCTTTAATCGTATCGTGTCCTAGAAAGAATCAGGAGAGAGAGGAGGCCCGGCAGAGGCGAGGGTGGGACTGGTAACTGTGGGAGAGCTGCTATTAGCGGCAGCAGTTGCAATGCAGGGTTCACGGATTCTTAACAGAGCAGAAAACCTCTAAAGGCTTCGGTATGGGAATATGCGGACGCCTTGGAGGGCCAAATAGGTGAAAAAATCGCGTGCTTTAGCATTTTTGGCCGTTGCAACAGCATTTGGGTTGGCGGCGGTGACATTCAGCAGCAAGCTTTCGGCGGATGACGACCATCATTTCCATGAATTCAGATTTCAACCAGATTCGCTGGTGCTGAGCCGGACGGTATACGCCGGAAACGCATCGACGGTGGTTCCGGGCGAGCCCTTACCCCCGGGATGTCAGGGGGGCGCAACGGGCTTAACCGTGCAAGTGCCGCTGATCGCGGGAGGGACAGTGGGCGTGGCGGTTCCATGCGGCATGGCGAGCGAGAATGGAGAGTATCCGAACGATGCGGATTCGCACAACGTATGGAACAACGCGGCCACGGATCCAAATTTCGGCATTACCTCGCCGGTTCTGCTTGACGATATTTCGCAGGACGGACGGCTGCTGGGGACGCTGGCAATCCCGACCGACTTGATTGTGACGAGTTTCACCTCGAAATCAGAGTTAGCGTTGAATCGGTCTGTGGACGGGAAGTCGCTGACGTTCATGGGTTATCGAGGTGGAACAGGGTTCGTGACAGGGCCAAACCAACTCGATGTCTCGAATTCCAACACGCCCGGAGTCATTGATCCAACGAATCCTGTAAGTTCGCAATATTACCGGGCGGTGGCGGAAGTGGATGCGGATGGGCACATCCGCGTGACGGACGGAAACGCGTACAGCGGAGACAATGGGCGCGCGGCCATCAAGGGAGGGAACGGCGACTACTACATGGTCGGAAACGACAACAGCGGGAATATTCCGAAGAAACAAGTTGCGCTTACGGTGGCGGGAGTCGAACTTGTCAACGCGACAGGAGCGGAATTGCTTGTGCCTGGGCAGACACCCCCGCTCGTGCCGCCGAACATCACGATGGTTGGCCGGCTGGAGATTGGCTCGGACAAGCCGGGGAAGGATACGAATTTCAGGGGCATAACGATCTTCGACAACACGTTGTACATCACGAAAGGAAGCGGGAGCAACGGAATCAATACGGTGTATCAAGTGGGGACGCAGGGCACGCTGCCAACGGGTGACGCTTCGGCTCTGGCGACGGTGCCGATCGTGCCGCTGCCGGGCTTTCCGAATACGACGGATAGCACAAACACAAACTTTCCGTTTGGGATGTTTTTTGCCAATGCGAGCACGCTTTATGTTTGCGATGAGGGTGACGGTACGTTAGTGACGCCCGCGGTAAACGGAAACGTCGCTGATGCGCAGTCCCTGGCGACAGCGGGAGTGCAGAAGTGGGTGCTCCAAACGAATGGCACATGGAAGATGCTGTATGTACTTCAGAACGGGTTGAACATCGGCGTGCCCTATGGTGTGGAACATTATCCGGCGGCACTTGATCCGGCAACTGGTGGCTGCCGAAACATGACGGGACGAGTGAATCGCGATGGGACGGTCACGATTTGGGCTGTTACGTCAACGATAAGCACGAATGGAGACCAGGGAGCGGATCCGAACAAGCTGGTGCGGGTGACGGATTTGCTTTCGGCGACAACTTTGCCGACTGGCGACGGCGACCATGATCGCGATGACTGGATCGGAACGTTCCGGACGATTCGCTCGGCGCGTGCGGGAGAGGTGTTCCGTGGAGTAGCGCTGGCGCCGGAGGATCATGGGGACCAGGACCATGGGTGGTAGCACGAATTGAAGAGCAAGTCGGTCACAGAGAACCTCCCCGGGCAAGAAAGTCCGGGGAGGTTTTGTTTTTGGCGTAAGTAGGTGTGCGGACCGGAGGACGCAATTCCTCTTGGCTTGTGGAACGGGAATTAACGTAAGATGCGTGGCGCTGAGGGAGATGCGAAGAGAATGGAGTTGAGTGAGAACATGAGAAATTCAATCAAATGGCGCGGATTGGGAATTTTTGTGTTGGCGGCAGGATTATTGCTGATGGGAATGGATGCGAGGGCGCAGGACCGTAGCCAGACGCGGTCAATGGTGATTTCTCGGAACGGGATTGTGGCGTCGGAGTCGCCGCTGGCTTCGCAGGCGGGCGTGCGGATCTTGGAGAGTGGCGGGAACGCCGTGGACGCAGCGATCGCGACGAACGCAATGATGGGAGTGGTCGAGCCGATGATGAACGGGATCGGCGGAGACTTGTTTGCAATCGTGTATGACGCGAAGGCGAACAAGCTTTACGGATTGAATGCGAGCGGATGGGCGCCGGCGGGACTGACGATCGAACATTTGCACGATCTGGGAATGCGCGAGATGCCGCAGTCGGGAGTGAACTCGATTACAGTGCCCGGTGCGGTGAACGGATGGCAGAAATTGGCGGACAGGTTTGGAAGGAAGAAATTGAAAGAAGATTTGGCCCCGGCGATTCGAACGGCGCAGGATGGATATCCAGTGCCGGAGTGGGTGGCGGCTTACTGGGCGATGGAAGTGGAGTATTTGCGGAAGGACGATGCGGCAACGAGCCTTTATCTGCCTGCGGATCATGCGCCGCATGTTGGGGACATATTCAAGAATCCCGAGCTGGCGGCTTCTCTGGAGCAGATTGCGCAGCACGGGAGCGATGCGTTCTACGAAGGAGAGATCTCGAAAAAGATTCTGGAGGCGATGCAGCGGCACGGCGGAACGATGACGGCGGCGGACCTTGCGGGATTTTCGGCGGAGTGGGCCGAGCCAATTTCGACGACGTATCGCGATTGGACGATCTATGAGATGCCCCCCAACGGGCAGGGAATGGACGCGCTGGAAATGCTGAACATCATGGAGACATTTCCGCTGGGGCAGAAGGATTGGGGATTTGGCTCGGCGAACGCGCTGCACGCGGAGATCGAGGCGAAAAAGCTTGCTTATGCGGATATGGCGAAATATTTAGCCGATCCGCGAGGGCAGAAGATTCCTGTCGCAACGCTGATTTCGAAAGCTTGGGCGGCGGAGCGTGCGAAATTAATTGACGCGGAACATGCGAAGTGCAACGTGTCGGCGGGAGAACTTCCCGGCGGGAGCGAGACGACTTATTTGAGCGTGGTGGACCGCGACGGGAACATGGTGTCGCTAATCCAGAGCAATTATTCGGAGTTTGGGTCGGGAATTGTCGCGCCCGGGACAGGTTTCGCTTTGCAAAATCGCGGGGCGCTCTTTGTGTTAGATCCCGCGTCCCCGAATGCGTTGGCGGGGCACAAGCGGCCGAGACATACGATCATTCCCGGGTTTGCCCAGAAAGGCGATCTGCGCATGGCGTTTGGGATCATGGGGGGATGGAACCAAGGGCAGGCGCACGCGCAGTTCATCGCAAATATTGCGGACTTCAAGATGAACATTCAGGCGGCGGTCGAGGCGCCCCGATTTACGAAGTATACCTTCACTGGATGCGACCTGATGATGGAGAACCGGTTTAACGGGAAGGTGAGGGAGGAATTGACGGCGAGAGGGCACGAGATCAAGGTGATGGGGCCGTTTTCGGCGGAGATGGGCGGCGGACAAGCGGTCTTGCGAGATTTCGCGGCGGGGGTGAACTACGGCGCGTCGGACCCGCGGAAGGATGGGCAGGCGGTTACTGAATTACCGTTTTAGTAATAACCTTACAAATTATTTCACGCGGGAACGCCGGATCAGGGCGCACAAGGAAGTCCATGTGAGTGCGAAAAAGAGGAATGAAACTTCCCGGACTGCACCGTAGTACAGGTCCCAGGAATACCTAAGGTGTGTGTTATCAGCGAATTATAACGGTGTGGGCTGGCTGGCGAGTTGCACCTGTACCAATGGCCAGGGACGGTGCCCCGCAGCTACGCGTCCCGGTAGTGGAGAGCCCATGGGACCTGTTCGTGTTGCGCCAGGTTTATTGCGGTGCATGGCTTTTGCTGCTTTGTGGATCGGGTTGCTGCCTGCTGCAAAGGCGCAGACGGTGGCGGTCTCTGGAAGCTATCAATGCACAAAAGCCGTGGTGGATGGAAAGGAGATCCCGTGCACAGCGGCACCGCTCATCTTGAAGGACGACGGGCACTTTGAACTGCGAGGATGGGAAGGCAGTTACTTGGTAGATGGGCAGTGGGTGGAGCTTTCTGATTCGCTGACGAAGGCGCGCGCGAAAATCGAGCCAGGGCACAAAATCGTGCTGAAGTATTACGGGA
>Ga0335085_10000516_pt1 | contig 107447 bp, 109 predicted proteins | sample Lox_Sample_45_FD_206712 | JGI IMG/M metagenome (GOLD analysis project Ga0335085, IMG submission 206712) | Soil microbial communities from Loxahatchee National Wildlife Refuge, Florida, United States - Lox_Sample_4.5 | ecosystem: Environmental > Terrestrial > Soil > Wetlands | place: USA...
GCACAGATCCGCACCATCCAAAACAAACTAAACAATCGACCACGAAAATGTTTGGAATTTAAAACACCAGCTGAGGTACTCTTACGAGCTAAACCACCCGTCGCACTTCGAACTTAAATCCGTCGCAGTCTGATCAGATTTGGCAAGTTCTCCGGCGTGCGGCTTGAACCCGGCCGGCTTGGCGCCGCCGCTTCAATGGCGTCCCCAGCCGCGCCCGTAGCCACCGCCGTAGATGCCGACGGAAAAACCGGGGTCTGAGCCCGGTTTCTGCTAATTCACGCGAGCAAGGCTTCGACGTCGCGGAGCAGGGTCGGAATCTGAGTTTCGATTGTGTTCCACACGAGAGCGTGGTCGACAAGGTCGTAGCCGTGAATCAGGACGTTGCGAAAGGCAATGATCTGGCGGTAGTCGTCGATGCGCGCGGCAGTCTCGGCGTCGTACTGTGCCAGGCGCTTCATCGCCTCGCCGATAATCTCGAAATTACGTTCGATGGCCTGACGCAACAGACGATCGGCGGCATAGTCGGCCAAACCCTTGCCCTTCGTCACCTCGCCGATAAAGGCAACGGCGTCGCGGATGTCCTCAAGCAGCTTCGGCGACTGGGGCTGCATAGACCGTTTGGCGCGTCTTGTTTACCGAGTCGATAAAGTAGGGATTTCTCAGTGTACCGACCATTACCAGGTCGACCTTGCGGCCGAACAGCGCCTCGAGATCTTCGTTCAGCCCAAAGTAGCGGTGAAAGAGGCTGTCCTCGCCTTCAGGATCGAAATCAATCAGAAAATCGAGATCGCTGGTCCGCGGGTCAAATGCCCCGGTGGCCGCCGAGCCGAACAACTCCAGCTTGCGCACACCGTATCGGCGGCACAAGGCTGTAACCTGCGCGAGTTGTGGTTCTATGACGTTGGGCATGGCGGGCTCCGGGGAAATTATGCCACCATGCAGAGTTGATGGCGAGCGCGGATAGGATTTGGAGCGGCCATGCCGATCAGGGAAGAACTCGTAACGCAGCGCGTCCCGGTCAAGATCTGGACCGACGACGCCGACGCGAATTCGAAGCGCCAGCTGGAGAACATCGCCAGCCTGCCCATCATCCACCACCACGTCGCGGCGATGCCCGACGTGCACCTCGGGATCGGCGCGACCATCGGCTCGGTGATCGCGACGCGCCAGGCGATCATCCCGGCCGCGGTGGGCGTGGACATCGGCTGCGGCATGGTCGCCTGCCGGCTCTCGCTCACGGGCAACCAGCTCGACGAGCGTTCGCTGAAGAAGGTATTCGACCAGATCAGCCGCGACGTGCCGGTCGGGCGCGAGCAGCATTCGGATGCGCGCGCGCACACCGGCGCGGCGCAGCCCTTCGCGCCGCGGCTGGAGGCGATGCTGAAGAAGCACCCGCAGCTGCTGAAGTCGGTGGGCAGGCATTCGAACTGGGTGAACCAGATGGGCACGCTCGGCGGGGGCAACCATTTCATCGAGCTGTGCCTGGACGAATCCAACCGCGTGTGGGTGATGCTGCACTCGGGCAGCCGCGGCATCGGCAATGCGCTCGCCACCTATTTCATCGCGCTCGCGCGGCGCGACATGGAGCACGCGGGCCTGCTGCTGCCGGATCGCGACCTCGCTTATTTCGAGGAGGGCAGCGCGCATTTCGGCGACTACGTCGAGGCGGTGAGCTGGGCGCAGGAATACGCGATGCAGAACCGGCGCGAGATGGTCGAGCTGGTGCTCGCCGCGGCGAAGCGCCACCTGCCCGGCTTCGAGGTCACGGGCGAGGTGGTGAACTGCCACCACAATTACGTCGCGCAGGAGCACCACTACGGCGCCGACGTGTGGCTCACGCGCAAGGGCGCGATCCGCGCGCGCGCGGGCGACCTCGGCATCATCCCGGGAAGCATGGGCGCGAGGAGCTACATCGTGCGCGGCAAGGGCAACCCGGAGAGCTTCGATTCCTGCGCGCACGGCGCCGGGCGCAGGATGAGCCGCACCGCGGCGAACAAGCAGTTTTCCGCGGCGGACCTCGCGCGCCAGACCGAGGGCGTGATCTGCCGCAAGGACAAGGGCGTGGTCGACGAGATCCCCGGCGCCTATAAGGACATCGACACGGTGATGGCGAACCAGTCCGACCTGGTGGACGTGGTGCACACGCTGAAGCAGCTGGTGTGCGTGAAGGGCTAGGCGCGAACTCGCCGCGGCGTGACAAAGATCAAGGCCGGCGCAAAGCCGGCGGCTAGGCTTGAGCACAAGCCGCCGCGTGCCCGCGGCCTCCCTGGGTCTGTCCGGTTCGGGCACGGAGGAGTCCAGCCATGTCCATGCCGTCCTTCAGAACTGCAGTGCTGTCTGTCCTCGTCGCCGCCCTCGCCGCGGCCTGCGCCACGGTGGTGGCGCCGACCGATCCCGCCGCGCTGTCGGGGGGCCGGCCCAACTATGTGATCGGCTACCTGCAGCCGGCGCAGCTGCCCGACAGCCTCGCCATTTTGCCGGCGCCGCCCGCGGCCGGCTCGGCCGCCTTCGCCGCCGACGAGGATGCCTATCGCAGCACGCGCAAGCTGCGCGACACGCCGCGCTGGGCGCTGGCGGCGAGCGACGCCGACCTCGAGTTTCCGCATGCGGCGCAGTTCTTCTCCTGCGCGCTCGACCTGCCGATCTCGGCCGAGGCCACGCCCAACCTGAACATGCTGCTGCGCCGCGTGCGCGCCGATGCGAGCCGCGTGACCGACAAGGCGAAAGACCACTACAAGCGAGCGCGCCCCTACCTGATGTACAAGGAGGCGAGCTGCACGCCGCAGTACACCTACAAGAACGACTCCTACCCCTCGGGCCATACCTCGATCGGCTGGGCCTGGGCGCTGACGCTGGCCGAGATCGCGCCGCCCGATCGCGTCAATGCCGTGCTCGCGCGCGGCTACGCCTACGGGCAAAGCCGCGTCATCTGCGGCGTGCACTGGATGAGCGACATCGACGCCGGCCGCGTCACCGGTGCCGCAGCGGTGAGCCGCCTGCACGCCGACCCGGTGTACGCGGCGCAGCTCGCCGCCGCGCGCAAGGAGATCGAGAAGGCGCGCGCCGCGGGCCTGAAGTCGCCGCTCGATTGCGCCGCGGAGGCGCGGGCGCTCGCGATCAAGCCTTAGCGCGCATCGCGCCCTTACCCGCCTGCCCGCGCTGAGTTAAAGTGCCGGGCACGCGGCTCCATTCGCAGCTCCCGCCGCGCAACGAAAGGACATTCATGGATCTGGAACTGAAAGGCAAGCGCGCGCTGGCCACCGACCGGCTGCTGTCGCTGACGCGGCAGATGGCACTGGCGAAACTCGGCGACGCCGAGCGCTATGCGGAAATGTTCAAGGGCATGGCCTTCGACCGGCCGGCGACGCCGGAGGAGATCGCGTGGACCGTGGCCTTCGCCGCCTCGCCGCGCTCCTCCTATACCAGCGGCGTCTACATCAGCGTCGACGGCGGGCTGGCGGCGAAGTCTTCCTGAGCGGGCGGCGCTACGCCGCCTGTCGCTCGTCCGACGGTTTGATCAGGCACTCCGCCGGAATGCCAAGCCCCCGGTGCAGGCGCCAGATCATCTTGAGCGTAAGCGGGCGCTTACGGTTGAGGATCTCATATATGCGGTTGGTGGGACCGATCATGGGCTCCAGGTCCTTCACCACGAGCCCGCGCTGCTCCATGGCAAATTTGATGGCTTCGACCGGATCTGGCATGTCCATCGGAAAGTGCTTGCGCTCGTAGGCCTCTACCAGGGTGACGAGCACGTCCAGGCGCTCGCCCTCAGGCGTATTCGCGCGGGCGTTCATCAAGGATTCGATCTCCTTGAGCGCGGCCCGGTAACCGGCTTTTGTCCTGACTGGTTTGATATTCATCGTGCTGGCTCCGTCAAATTTCTTGCGCGTCGATCCGGTCATACCGGGCGTGAGTGCCGATGAAGCGAATGTACACCAGAGCGACTCAAGATACGACTCGAGTTTCGATTTGCGTTGCAGCGGACCGACGGCGAATTTCTGGGCAACCGCTCAATAGAACGGTGCGGCGATGCCTTCGGCGGCGAAGGCGCGCTGCGTCGCGGGGCGCGCCATCACGGTGTCGAGAAAGCGCCCCAGGCGCGGCCGCGCGCGCGCCGGATGGCCCATGTTGCGCGTCCAGCGGCACAGCATCAGCAGATAGGCGTCGACCGCGCGGTAATGCGCGCCGAGCAGATACGGCCCCGCGCCCGCGGCCAGCGCCGCTTCGATCAGGTCCATCATGTCGCCGACGCGGCGCTCGGCATGCGCCTTCACCTGCGCCGCCGCGGCCGCGTCGTCGGCGAGGCGCTCGGGGTAGAAATAGAACAGCATCTCGGCCTGCACCGTGTTGGTGAGGTACATGAGCCATTTGTAGAACTGCGCGCGCTCGGCGCTGCCGAGCGCGGGCGCGAGCCCCGCCGCGGCGTGCCGGTCGGCCAGGTGCAGGCAGATCGCCGCCGATTCGTACAGTACCAGATCGCCGTCGATCAGCACCGGAATGCGCCCGGCCGGATTGAGCTTGAGGTAGGCCGCGCTTTTTTGCTCGTTCTTGCTGCGGTCGACCAGCACCAACTCGTAGTCCGCGCCGATTTCCTCGAGCAGGATATGCGGCGCGAGATTGGCGTTGCCCGGATAATAATAGAGCTGGTACATGCGGCTTCCTCCAGATCGACGGCGCGGCGCGCGGCGGCGCCTGGCGGATTGTACCGGCCGCGGCCGGAGCGGACAGCCGGCGGCGCCAGGCTGCGCTTCGACCCCGATTTCCTGCGTTTCGTCACATCGCGCTGGTTCGCGCAATATAGGATGATTAGCATGGTGCCGTCACCGTCACAAACCGAGAGGCAGGCATGAACGTCGTAACCTTGAATAAGATCGGCAAGACCTACCACCTGGACGCGGTCAGCGTCCCGGCGCTGGTCGACATCAACCTGGAGATCCGCCCCAACTGCTTCACCGTGATCTCCGGGCCTTCGGGCAGCGGCAAGACCACGCTGCTCAACCTGATCGGCTGCGTCGACCAGGCCGACAGCGGCGAAATCACCGTCGCCGGGCAGGCGGTGCAGAAGCTTTCGGACGACGCGCTGTCGGATTTCCGCGCGCGCCACCTCGGCTTCATTTTCCAGAACTTCAACCTGCTGCCGGTGCTCACGGTGGCGGAGAACGTCGAGTACCCGCTGCTGCTGTCGCGCACGCCCGCGGCCGAGCGCAGGCGCCGCGTGGCGGCGCTGCTCGAGGCGGTGGGCATCGCCGACAAGGCGCGCAACCTGCCCGGGCAGCTCTCCGGCGGGCAGCGCCAGCGCGTCGCCATCGCGCGCGCGCTCGCGCCCGCGCCCAAGCTGGTGCTCGCCGACGAGCCCACCGCGAACCTGGACAGCCACACCGGCGCCGCGATCATCGCGCTGATGCGCGCGATGCAGCGCGAGCACCATGTGTCCTTCGTGTTTTCCTCGCACGACCCGAAGGTGATGGCCGAGGCCGACGACGCGGTGCTGATCCGCGACGGCCAGATCGAGGACATCGTGCGCGGCGCACTACCGGAGGCGGCGCAATGAGAACCCTGTCGCTCGCTCTGCGCAACCTGCTGCGCAACCGCCGCCGCTCGCTTACCACCCTGCTCGCGATGGTCATCGGCGCGGTCACGGTGCTGGTGTTCGGCGGCTACGCGCGCAACATCACCTACGGCCTGCAGACCGGCTTCGTCGTGCGCGGCGGCCACCTGCAGATCCAGCGCAAGGACTATTTCCTCTACGGCACCGGCAACCCCGCGGCCTACGGCATCGCCGACTACAAACACGTGATCGACGTGGTGTCGCACGATCCGGTGCTCGCGCCCATGATCAACGTGGTGACGCCGATGATTTCGCTCGGCGGCATCGCCGGCAATTTCGCCGCGGGCGTGTCGCGCACCATCATCGGCTCGGGCGTGGTGGTCGAGGACCGCAACCGCATGCGCGAGTGGAACGACTACCAGTTCCCGACCAATCTGCAGCCCTCCCCGCTCAGCGGCACCGCCGAGGATGCCGTGGTCATCGGCAACGGCGTGGCGCGCGTGCTCGAGCTGTGCGAGCCGCTGAAGGTGGAGAACTGTCCGAAGCACAAGAAGCTGGAGGCCGCCGAAGGCGCCGCGGCGCCTGCCGACATCACCGCGCTCGCGGCACTGGAAGCGCGGCCGGCGACGCCGCAGACCGAGGCGCGCATCGAGCTGCTCGCCGCCAACGTGCACGGCGCGCCCAACGTCGCCTCGCTGCACGTGGTCAAGGCCGAGCGCCAGGGCTTCAAGGAATTCGACGACATGTTCATCGGCATGCACCTCGCGCAGGCGCAGCGACTGCTCTACGGCAACGAAACGCCGCAGGCCACCGCGGTGGTGCTGCAGCTCAAGCACACCAGCCAGATCCCGGCGGCGAAAGCGCGCCTTGCAGAGCTGCTCGCGGGCGCGCTCAAGGCCGAGCCGCTGGAAGTGCAGGACTTCGAGGCGCTCAATCCCTTCTACGGCCAGGCGGTGGGCATGTTAAACGCGATCTTCGGTTTCATGGCGGTGCTGATCGGGGCGATCGTGCTGTTCACCGTGGGCAACACCATGAGCATGGCGGTGGTGGAGCGCACCGCGGAAATCGGCACGCTGCGCGCCATGGGCCTGCGCCGCTCGGGCATCCGGCGCCTGTTCATGAGCGAGGCGATGGTGCTGGGCGTGATCGGCGCGGCGACCGGCGTGCTGGTGGCGCTGCTGATCGCCTGGGTGGTGAACCACTCCGGCCTGACCTGGCTGCCGCCGGGGCAGGCCGATCCGGTGCCGCTGACGGTGCGCGTCTGGGGCGAAACCAGAATGATCGTCGGCACTTCAATCGGGCTGGCGCTGGTCGCGGTGATCTCGGCCTGGTGGCCGGCACGGCGCGCCGCGCGCATGCTCATCGTCGATGCGCTCAGGCACGTCTAGGAGGGAATGAGGCCATGAACTACGCACAACTGGCTGCGGCGGCATTGCTCGCCGCGGCAGCGGGCGCCGCAGCCGCGGCGCCGGACGCGCAGGCCCTGCTCGCCGCGAGCGACGCCATCCGCAATCCGGGCAAGCCGTTTTCGCTGACGACGACGCTGGTGGAATACCGCAACGCCAAGCAGGTGGACAGCAATACGCTCACCGTCTATTCCAAGGCCGATCCCAACAGCGGGCAGTTCCGCAGCCTGATCCGCTTCGTCGCGCCGGCGCGCGACACCAACAAGCTCATGCTCAAGAACGGCAACGACCTGTGGTTCTTCGATCCCTCGTCCAAGGCGAGCATCCGCCTGTCGCCGCAGCAGCGCCTGCTCGGCCAGGCCGCCAACGGCGACGTGGTCACGGTGAACCTGTCCAAGGACTACAAGGCGCAGCTCGCGGCCGAGGAGAGCGTGCAGGACGGCGACCGCCAGAACCGCCACTGCTACAAGCTCGCGCTCGCGGCGGTGTCGGTGGACGTGACCTACGACCACATCGAGATGTGGCTGGACGCGGGCAACAGCCGGCCGGTGAAGGCGCGCTTCTACACCGCGAGCGGGCAGCTGCTGAAGACCGCCTACTACCGCCGCTACCAGGCGCAGCTCGGCGTGGAGCGCCCGACCGAGACGGTGATCATCGACGGGCTCGACCCGAACTGGGTGACGGTGATGCGCTTCTCCGACTACGCCTGGCGCGAGGTGCCCGAGGCCTGGCTGCAGCGCGACTACCTGCCGCGCTTCAAGCCCGAGTAGCGCATGCGCCTAACGCTCCTGCTGCTGATCGCGGCGGCGCTGCCCGCCTGGGCGGACGATGATGCCGCGGCGCTGCAGCTTGCCGACAAGACGGAAGCGGCTGCGCCGGAGCCGGCGGGCGACTGGCACATCTACGCCGAGACGGCGCTGCGCGAAGCGCGGCCGCGCGGCGCGGGCCTCGCGGCGCACGGCACGCGAGCGTCGCTGGATGCGCGCCTGGACACCAGCTTCGCGCCGGGCTGGCGCGCGGTGTTCGCCGACCGGCTCGACCTGAACCGCAGCGACGGGACTTCGGGCAAGGACGACGTCAACACGCTGAAGGAAGCTTACCTCAGCTGGCAGGTCCAGCCCGAGCGCATCGCCGACCTCGGCCGCATCAACGCGCGCAACGGCGTCGCCATGGGCTACAACCCGACCGATTATTTCCGCGCCGGTGCGCTGCGCTCGGTGGTTTCGCTCGATCCCGCGAGCCTGCGCGAAAACCGCCTCGGCAGCGCGATGCTGCGCGGCCAGCAGCTGTGGTCGGGCGGCTCGCTCACCGCGCTGTATTCACCCAAGCTCGCCGAACAGCCAAGCAGCGCGACCTTCAATCCGGATTGGGGCGCGACCAACCGGCGCGCGCGCTGGCAAATGGCCTTGAGCCAGAAGGTCTCCGACAGCCTGAACCCGCAGTGGCTGCTCTCAGGCGGCGAGGGACAGAAACCGCAGCTCGGCATGAACCTCACCGGGCTGGTGAACGACGCGACGGTGGCGTATTTCGAATGGTCGGGCGGGCGCGCGCCCTCGCTCGCGGCGCAGGCGCAGCTGCGCGCGGACGACAGCGCGTTCCGCTCGCGCCTCGCCAGCGGCCTCACCTACACCACCTCGAACAATATTTCGCTCACCGCCGAATACGAATACAACGGCGCCGGCATGGGGGGCGCGGACTGGGATGCGCTGCGGCGCGGCTCGCCCCTGGCCTACGGCCTGTATCGGGGCCTGACTTCGAACCTGCAGGATCCCGCGACGCGGCAGAACCTGTTCCTGTACGCGTTCTGGCAGGACGCGCTGGTGAAGCACCTGGACCTCACCGCGATGCTGCGCAACGATCTCGCCGATCACAGCCGGCTGCAGTGGCTGGAGGCGCGCTACCACTGGACCCGCTTCGACGTCGCGCTGCAGACCCAGCTCAACACCGGCGCCGCCACCAGCAATTACGGCGCGCAGGCCGAGCGGCGCATGTGGCAGGCGGTGGCGCGGTATTTTTTCTGAGCGCGGGCGCAGCGCGCCGGCGGCGCGGCTCAGGTCTTCAGTTCGATCTCGACGAACACGAATTCGCCCGCGTTGGCGTTGATGACGTTGTGCTCGACGCCGGCCTTGCGGAAGTAGGCCTGGCCGCTGACCAGTTCGCTCGTGCTCTCCCCGGCCTTGCTCTTGAGCAGCAGCCTGCCGGTGGTCTGCGGCACCACCACGTAGTCGTGCTCATGGCGGTGCCAGCCGGTCTCGGCGCCCGGCGCGAATTTCCACTCGGTCACGTTGACGCGCTCGTTGTCGATTTGCACGCTTGCGATTGCCTGTTTCATCTGGCCTCCTCTGGACGTGATTATGTTAATGCCATTTCCTAGTTGGATGTCATTCCGAGCGGAGCGACGCCCCGAAGGTCTCGATCCCGCTCGACGGGAAAGTCCCCTTGGGGGAGGAATCTGCTTGTGCTTCAAACGTAAATCAGATTCTGAAATGCGCGCTTAAGCTCTGTTAGGATTCAGTGCATGAGCCACCAGCAGAGCTTCGAGGTGCGCACGCGCGGGCGCGGCAGCACCGAAATCACCGCGGAAGTCGCGCGCATCGCGCGCGCCTCCGGCATCGCGACCGGCATCGCGCAGGTGTTCGTGCAGCACACCAGCTGCTCGGTGATGATCACCGAGAACGCCGACCCGGCGGTGCGCCGCGACCTGGAGACGCTCGCGGCGCGCTGGGCGCCCGACGCCGACCCGGCCTACCGCCACGACACCGAGGGCGACGACGACATGGCCGCGCATGCGCGCAGCCTGCTCGCCGGCACTTCGGTCAGCGTGCCCGTCGGCGGCGGCGCGCTGCTGCTCGGCACCTGGCAGGGGATCTATCTGTGGGAGCACCGCACGGGAGCGCAGACGCGCCGCGTGGTGGTGACGGTGCTCGGCTGAGCCATGGTCAATACATGCGCAGCCCGCGTGGTGTAGATTGACGTCAAGCCTTGCGGACGCACCCGACACACAGGAGGAGCCATGTTCGATCCCATCACCCTGCCCTTCGGCGCCAAGATGCTGTTCAACACGGCCAAGCTCAAGCCCGGCGTGAGCTTCGACGAGGTCGAGATGGCAGTGGGCGAGATGTGCAACATCGTCAAGGAGACCTACGGCGGCGACAAGGGCGGCTTCATCGCCGGCCAGGTGTTCAAGTTCTCCGGCTTCGTCTCCGCCGAGGGCTCGCTCGGCGACACGCCGCCCGCGGAGGAGCACTACGTCATCGTCACCTACTGGCGCTCGTTCGAGGAGCACGAGAAATCGCATGCCGACAAGATCTTCAGCTCCAAGTTCGAGGTGCTCGCGAGCATGTGCTCGGAGACCAAGGAGCTGGGCTACGACATGCTGTGGCAGGGCGCGCCGGAGCACGCCTAGGCGAAGGGACTCGCGCGGCCGGGGCGTCAGTTCGACGAGCTCGCGTCGAACGCGACCGGCGCTTTCATCAGCGCTGCATGGCAGCTGCCGCGTCTGAGCACGTCCACGCGTATCTGCGTGCTCGCATCCAGCGCGCGCAATGCGGCTTCGCGCTGCGCACCGCGCCAGGGCCCGCGAAAAAAGGAACCGAGGTTGGAGCGCCCCATGCGTGCATTGCCCTCGGCATCCACGTAGAGCAGCTCGCGCACGCGCGCGAGGGTGCGCGCGCAGGCCGCGCGGAACGGCTCCTCGCGCGCGATGTTCAGGGCGATGACGATGTCGATCCGGTCCGGATTCACGCCGAAGGAAACGCCGGCGTCCTGGATCGGGTAGGGCCAGTCGCGGATTCCATTGAGGGCGATCTCGAGCTTCAGGCTGCTGAATTCGAGCCTGGACACCGGCAATTCGTGAATCTCTTCGAGCGGCGTCGCAAGCGCATCGCAACTGAAAGCCGCGGCGAATGCCAGGAACAAACAGGCGAGGCGTGTCTTCATCCGCCCATTATGCCAAACGCGGCGCCGCGTGACGGCGCAAATCCGCGCTGCCGCGCGGCGAAACTCAATACACGTCGCGCTGGTAGCGGCCGTCGCGCGCGAGCTCCGCGAGATAGCGCTTGGCGGCCGCGGCATCCATGTGGCCCTGCGTGACGGCGATCTGCTGCAGCGCCAGGTCGACGTCGCCCGCCATGCGCTTGGCGTCGCCGCATACATAGAGGTAGGCGCCGGCGGCGAGCCAGCGCCACAGCTCCTGCGCCGCATCGAGCATCTTGTGCTGCACGTAGGTCTTGTTCATTTGGTCGCGCGAGAAGGCGAGGTCCATGCGCGTCAACACGCGTTGCTGCGCCAGGTCCTCGAGTTCCTCGCGATAGAGGAAATCGCTCGCGCGCCGCTGGTTGCCGAAGAACAGCCAGTTCCTGCCCGGCGCGCCGAAGGTCGCGCGCTCCTGCAGGAAAGCGCGGAACGGCGCGATGCCCGTGCCCGGCCCGACCATGATCACCGGCGCGCACGGATCCGCCGGCAGGCGGAAGCCGTGCGACTTCTGCACGAACACCGAGGCGCTGCGTCCGGGGCGCAGGTGCTCGGCGAGGAAATTCGAGCCGGTGCCGTGGTATGCGCGTTCGTTCTTCTCGTAGCGCAGCACGCCGACCGTCAGGTGCACCTGTCCCGGGTGTTTGCGCTGCGAGGAGGCGATCGAGTACAGGCGCGGCTGTATCCGCCCGAGGGTGCGCACCACTTCGCCGATGCGCGGCCGCGCCGAGGGAAATTCGAGCAGCACGTCGAGCACGTCGTGCACGCCGAAGGTGTCGGCTTCGCCGTCGTCCTCGGCCAGCGCCGCGAGGCGCGTGCGGTCAACGTCGTCGCCGGCCTCGGCCGCGAGCAGCGCATAGAGCTCGGAGCTCGGCATGCGCAGGTCGCACTCGCGCGACAGCGCCTCGCGCGCGCTCACCACCGCGCCGCTGGCGAGCGTCACCGCCTCCGAGCCCTTGGCGCGCAGGATGGCGATCAGCAGCTCGACCTCGTCCGGATTGTTCTGCGGCCAGATGCCGAGCGAGTCGCCGGGCGTATAGCGCAGCCCGCTGCCGGCGAGATCGAACACCACGTGGCGGGTTTCCTTTTCCGCGCCGGCCCCGGTGAGCGCCAGGCTAGACACCAGCCGCGCGGGCACCGGCACGTCGCGGCCATAGCCGCGCTCGGGCAGCGGCCGCGGCACGGCCGGCGCTGCAGCGGCCGCCGCGGCGGCCGGCCGCGCATCGCCTGCCTGCGCGATGAGTTCCTTCAGTTTCTTCGCCGTCGCGCGCCCGCCGGGCACGCATTTGCCCAGATCGGTTTCGCTGCCCGCGGCGATCACCGCGGCGTAGCTGCGGCACTCGTAGCCGCACTGGCCGCAGTCGAGCTGGCCCACGGCCGCCATGAGCTTGAGCTCCAGCGGCCGCCCCGCCGCGAGTTCCATGCGCGCATCGAGCGCCAGCGTCGGGTCATGCCAGGGCAGGGTTTCCGCCGGCGAAGCGGGGGCTGCGGCCTGCACGGTGTCTGCGCTGGCGCCCGCGAGCGCGCGCTCCGCGCCCAGCAATCCGGCGACGAAGCCATTGAGCCAGGCGCGCTGCGCCTCGGTGAATGGCGCGGTCTCGGGGATCAGGTCGAGCATTTCAAGCCGCCTCCGGCAAAGCCTGGCGCGCGAGCGCGTTCAGCGCTTCGGGCGTGTGCCGCTTGGTATATTCCTGGAAGGTTTCGGCAGGCGAGTGGCGCTGCTTCAGGTAGGCGCCGAGCAGCCGCTCCAGCACCTGCGGCACCTCATCCTGCGGCACGTCGCGCATCACTTCGCGCGCCAGTTCGCGCCGCTCGCCGTAGCCGCCGCCGAGATAGAGGTGGTAGCCCTCCACTTCGGCGTCCTCGCCGACCGGAATCTTGGCGCCGAGCAGGCCGATATCGCCGATGTAGTGCTGCGCGCAGGAGTGCGGGCAGCCGGTCAGGTGGATGTTGATCGGCGTATCCAGCGCGACGCGCGATTCGAGGTAGTCGAGGCTGGCGAGCGCGTGGCGCTTGGTGTCGCTCGCCGCGAAACGGCAGCCGCTGTTGCCGGTGCAGGCGACGAAGCCCGCGCGCAGGTGCGAAGCCTCGGCGGGCAGGCCGATCGTCGCCAGCGCCGCGCGCACGGCGGCTTCGTTCTTCGCGGCAATGTCGGAGACGATCAGGCTCTGCCATACCGTCAGCCGGATCGTGCCGCTGCCGTAGCGGCTCGCGATGTCGGCGATGGCGCGCATCTGCGCCGTGCTCATGCGCCCCAGCGGCAGGGCCACGCCGCAATAGAGCTTGCCGGGCTGGCTCTGGCGATGAAAGCCGGTGTGCGCGTCGCGCTTGAGCGGCGGGCGCGGCTCGCACTCGGCGAGCGGCAGCCGCGCCAGCGGCGCGGGCAGCAGCTTCTCGGCCGCGGCGAGGAAGGCCGCGTGCCTCATGCGGTCGAGCACGTACTTCAGGCGCGCCTTCTTGCGGTCGGTGCGATCGCCTTCTTCGATGAACACGCGCACCATCGCCAGCGCCACCGGCACGCACTGCTCCGGCGCGATCGCCACGCCGAGGTCGCCGGCGAAATCGCCGTGGCCGGTGATGCCGCCCACGGCGACGCGAAAGTAGATGCCCTCGGGCAGGCTCTTGCCCGGCGCGACGCGCACCGCGGAGAAGCCGATGTCGTTGGTGTCCTCCAATGCGGACACCGCGCCGCCGCCGTCGAAGGCGATGTTGAATTTGCGCGGCAGGCCGAACAGCTCGCGGTGATTGAGGATCGCGTGGTGCAGCGCCAGGCCGAGCGGGCGCGTGTCGTAGAGTTCCTGCGCGTCGATGCCGGCGGTCGGGCCGCCGGTGATGTTGCGGATATTGTCGGCGCCGGCGCCGCGCGAAGTGAGGCCGGCTTCCGCCAGGCGCTGCAGGATGTCGAGCGGGGCGCGCGGCCCGATTTCGCGCAGCTGCAGGTTGGCGCGCGTGGTCACGTGCGCGTAACCACCGCCGTGCTCGTCGGCGAGCTCGGCGATCGTGCGCAGCTTGGCCGCATCGAGTATGCCGTTCGGGATGCGCAGGCGCAGCATGAACGCATCCTGCGTCGGCGCCACATGAAAGAGGCCGTGGTACTTATAGAGAAATACGTCGGTGCCCTTGGGGAATTCGCCCTTTGCGGCATTCGCCGCGATCAGGTCCCACATGTCCAGCCCGTGGCGCGCGCGCTTGGCGTCCTCTTCCCTGGCGAGCGTCTTGCCCGCCGCGAGCACGCGATTCTGCGCGGCGTGGGCGATGCCGTCGGGGCCGCTGGGCGCGGCGGACGCGCTCGCCTGCGAGGCGCGCGCGGCCACGAAGCCGCGCCCCAGTCCCTCCAGGTAGCGTTTTTGCTGCTCGTTGAAGTCCATGCTCCGTTTCCTGTTCGCCGCTCGGGTGCCAGCGTCACGCACTGCGCTCCGCAGACCGTATGCCACTGCTTCAGCAAGGTCCATGCCACCGGACCGCGCGCAGCGGTACGCGAACACGTGGGCTGCGCTACTGCACCAGTGCGGTGCGCAGTGCCCGCGCGCCGGCACTACGCACGTGCATGCATGCAGCCATGCAGCGCGGGCCGGCCTGGATTGGATACGGCGCATCGCTGAGAGAACAGCGTGTTCCGATGCGTGGCACAGCTCTTGCGTAATCCGGCTTCAGTACGGACATTCGGTCCGCGATTTTTTTCGACTTAACCACGCTTAAAGGGGAACGCGTCATGGCCTATTTGGTACCTGCGGAATTTGTTTCGAAGATGGTGGATGCAGGCGAGTCCAAGATCTTCATGTCCACCAGGGACACGCTGATTCGCGCCTATATGGCCGGGGCGATTCTCGCGCTCGCCGCGGTCTTCGCGATCACCATAACGGTACAGACCGGCTCGCCGCTTACCGGCGCCATCCTGTTTCCGGTCGGATTCTGCATGCTGTATCTGATGGGCTTCGACCTGCTGACCGGCGTATTCATGCTCACGCCGCTCGCATTCTGGGACAAGCGCCCCGGCGTCAGCGCCGGCGGCATACTGAGGAACTGGGGCCTGGTGTTCCTGGGCAATTTTGCCGGCGCCCTGACGGTGGCCTGCATCATGGCCTTCGTGTTTACCTACGGCTTCTCCACCGACCCGGGCCCCGTGGGCCACAAGATCGCCGAAATCGGCGCGGCGCGGACCCTGGGCTACGCCAAATACGGGCTCGCCGGCTGGCTGACGATTTTCCTGCGCGGCATGCTGTGCAACTGGATGGTTTCCATGGGCGTGGTCGGCGCAATGGTCTCGACCACGGTCAGCGGCAAGGTCATCGCCATGTGGATGCCGATCATGCTGTTCTTCTTCATGACCTTCGAGCACTCGGTGGTGAACATGTTCCTGTTCCCGTCCGGCCTGATCATGGGCGGCGCCTTCTCGATTCTGGACTACTTCATCTGGAACGAGATTCCGACCGTGCTGGGCAATCTGATCGGCGGGATCGCGTTCACCGGGCTGACCTTGTACAGCACCCATGTCAAAACGGCGCCGAAGCGCGCCATCCGTCTCGCCGCCTAAAGAAGCGAACCAGCGTCCCGGCCGCGCGAGGAGCCGGGATCGCTTGCCGCCCCATGCCCTACGACTTGAAAATATCCGCAGGGCAGTATTCCGACAAGGGCCGCAAGGACGCCAATCAGGATTTCCACGGCATTTTCGTTCCGCGGGAACCGCAGCTGAGTTCCAAGGGCATCGCGATTGCGATCGCCGACGGCATCAGCAGCAGCGACGTCAGCCAATGGGCCAGCCAGGCCGCGGTCACCGGTTTCCTCGAGGACTACTTCTGCACCTCGGAGGCCTGGAGCGTCAAGAAATCCGCGCAGCGCGTGCTGCACGCGATCAATTCCTGGCTGCATGCCCAGACCCGGCAAAGCCAGCACCGTTACGACCAGGACAAGGGTTACGTGTGCACCTTCAGCGCCATGGTGATCAAGTCCACCACCGCGCACCTGTTCCACGTCGGCGACAGCCGCATCTACCGCCTGCGCGACCATGCGCTGGAACAATTGACCGAGGACCACCGCACCTGGGTCTCGCGCGAAAAGAGCTACCTCGGCCGCGCGCTCGGGATCAATCCGCAGATCGAGATCGACTACCAGAGCCTGCCGGTGGAAGCCGGCGACGTGTTCGTGCTCGCCACCGACGGCATTTATGAATACGCCAAGCCCGGGGCCATCGTCGACGCCGTCATGGCGGGCGCAGCGGACCCCGCTCGCAGCCTGGGTGCGGCGGCGAAACGCATCGCCGACGAGGCCTATGCCCAGGGCAGCGCCGACAACCTGACGATCCAGATCGTCAGGATCGACGAATTGCCCGGCCAGAGCGTGAACGAGGTCCACCGTCAGCTGGGCGAACTGGCGATTGCGCCGGAATTGCATGCGCGCTCGAGCATCGACGGGTACAGGATCGTGCGTGAGCTGCACGCGAGCAGCCGCAGTCACGCCTATCTCGCGCTGGATGAGCAGACCGGCGAACGGGTGGTCATCAAGACGCCGTCCACCGAGCTGCGCGAGGATCGCGCCTGCCTGGAACGATTGCTGATGGAGGAGTGGATCGCGCGGCGCATCGACAACGCGCACGTGCTGAAGGCCTACCCGCAGCCGCGCAAGCGCAGCTGCCTGTACATCGTCACCGAGTACATCGAGGGCCAGACCCTCAGCCAGTGGATGACCGACCACCCGAAACCGGATCTGGAGACCGTGCGCGGCATCATCGACCAGATCGCCAGGGGACTGCAGGCTTTCCACCGACTGGAAATGGTGCACCAGGATCTGCGCCCCGACAACGTCATGATCGACGTCACGGGCACGGCGAAGATCATCGATTTCGGCTCGACCCAGGTGGCCGGGATCCTGGAAGACGCTGCGCCCGGCGCGCAAAGCCCGATACTGGGGACCGAGCAATATGCGGCGCCCGAGTACTTCCTCGGCGAGGGCGGCTCGTCGCGCTCGGACATATTCTCCCTCGGCGTCATTGCCTATCAGATGCTGAGCGGCAGACTGCCCTATGGAACCGAGGTATCGAAATCCAGGACCAGGCTTGCGCAGCGCCGGCTCAGGTACCGCTCGGCGCAGGACGACGATCGCGAGATCCTCGCCTGGGTCGACGAGGCCATCAAAAAAGCGGTGCATCCCGATCCCGGCAGGCGCTACGCGGAGCTGTCCGAGTTCATCTACGACCTGCACCACCCCAACCGTGAATTCCTGAACCGCAGCCGCCCGCCGCTGCTGGAGCGGCATCCGGTCGCATTCTGGAAAGCGGTCTCCTTCGGCCTGGCCATCGTCGTCCTGATGCTGCTCATCCGGCTGTCCGCGATCGCCTAGCAGGGCATGGCCTCCGGGAAGCGCGGCCGCCGCGCGCGCGACGTGCACGCCCCGGAAGGGTAAAATCGCGCCCATGAACGCGGTTGCCGAAATCAAGGACATCAAGCGCTACATGCGCGAGCTGGGCGAGCAGGCGCGCGCGGCTGCGCGCGTGCTCGCGCGCGCCGAAAGCGCCGCCAAGGACCGCGCGCTCGCGGCCGCCGCCGCGGCAATCCGGCGCGACGCGGCGCAGCTGCTCAAAGCCAACGCCGAGGATGTGGCCGAGGCGCGCGTCAACGGCCTCGAGCCGGCGTTGCTCGACCGGCTGGAGCTCACGCCCGCGGGCGTGGAAGAAATGGCCGAGGGGCTGGAGCAGATCGCGCGCCTGCCCGATCCGGTCGGGGCCATCACCGAATTGCGCGAGCGCCCCACGGGCATCCGCGTCGGGCGCATGCGCGTGCCTCTGGGCGTGATCGGCATCATCTACGAGTCGCGCCCCGACGTCACCGCCGATGCCGGCGGGCTGTGCCTCAAGTCGGGCAACGCCGCGATCCTGCGCGGCGGCAGCGAAGCGCTGCGCTCCAACCGCGCCATCGCCGCCTGCCTGCACGAGGGGCTGGATGCGGCCGGGCTGCCGCGCACGGCGATCCAGGTGATCGCGACCACGGACCGCGCCGCGGTGGGCGAACTGCTCGGCATGAACGAATACGTGGACATCATCGTGCCGCGCGGCGGCAAGGGCCTGATCGAGCGCGTGATGAAGGAATCGCGCATCCCGATGATCAAGCACCTGGACGGCGTGTGCCATGTGTACATCGACGACCGCGCCGACCTGCAGAAGGCGATCCGCATCGCCGACAACGCCAAGACGCAGCGCTACGGCACCTGCAACACCATGGAGACGCTGCTCGTTGCGGAGGGCATCGCCGAGCAGGTGCTGCCGCCGCTGGCGCGCATCTATTTCGACAAGGGCGTGGAGCTGCGCGGCGACGAAGCCGCGCGCAGGCTCGTGCCCGGGATGAAGCCCGCGAGCGAAGAGGACTGGTACACCGAATACCTCGCGCCCATCCTGGCGGTACGCGTGGTCAAGGACGTGGACGCGGCGATGGCGCACATCGCCAAGTACGGCTCGGCGCACACCGACGCCATCGTCACCGAGGACCGGGAACGGGCGCAGCGCTTCCTGCGCGAAGTCGATTCGAGCTCGGTCATGGTCAACGCCTCCACGCGCTTCGCCGACGGCTTCGAGTACGGCCTGGGCGCGGAGGTGGGCATTTCCACGGACAAGCTGCATGCGCGCGGGCCGGTGGGGCTCGAAGGCCTCACCTCGCAGAAATACGTGGTGCTCGGCGAAGGGCAGATCCGCACGTGAGCGCAGGCGCCGCGCCGGGTCTGGTCTGGTACTTCGATTTCATTTCGCCCTATTCCTGGCTGCAGTTCGCCGCGCATCCGGATCTGGTCGCCGCGGCCGAGCTGCGCCCGGTGCTGTTCGCCGGCCTGCTCGCCCACTGGGGCAGCAAGGGCCCGGCGGAACTGCCGACCAAGCGCACCCAGACGTATCGCCACACTTACTGGATGGCGCAACGGCGCGGCATCGCCATGCGCTACCCGCCGGCGCATCCGTTCAACCCGATCCCGGCGCTGCGCCTCGCGATCGCCCTGGGCAGCAGCTATGCCGCGGTGAAGGCGATCTTCGAGTTCATCTGGGCCGAAGGCCGCTCGGTCGCGGACGAATGGCCGGCGCTGGCCGAGCGCCTGGGCCTCGCGCGCGAGGCTGCCGACGCGATGATCGCCGAGCAGCGCGTGAAGGACGCGCTCGCCGCCAACGGGCGCGAAGCGCTTGCGCGCGGCGTCTACGGCGTGCCCACCTTCGACACCGGCAAGGAACTGTTCTGGGGTTTGGACGCCACCGGCATGCTGCTCGATTACCTCGAGCACCCGGGCATGTTCGACGATGCCGAGATGCAGCGCATCGCAAACCTGCCCGTGGGCGCGGCGCGCAAGGCTTGAAAACGTCCGCCTGAACCGCGCAGCTTGGATACGCCAAAACTCATCGGCATCCTCGGCGGCACCTTCGATCCGGTGCACCGCGGCCATCTCGCGCTGGCCGAGGCGGCGCTCGCCGCGCTGCCGCTGGGCGAAGTGCTGTGGCTGCCCTCGGGCAGCCCGGGGCACCGCGCGCCGCCCGTCGCCGGCGCGCGCGACCGCCTCGCGATGCTGCGTCTCGCCACCGCAGGCGAAGCGCGCTATCGCATCGACGCGAGCGAACTGGAGCGCGAGGAGCCCACCTACACCGTGCATACGCTCACGCGCATGCGCGCGCAGCTGGGCGACGCACAGCCGCTGGTGCTGCTGCTGGGCAGCGACTCCTTCCTCAGCCTGCCGACCTGGCTGCGCTGGCGCGAACTGTTCGAGCTCGCGCACATCGCGGTGGCGAGCCGGCCGGGCTATCTGCCCAGCGACGGCGGGCCGCAGCCCGACCTGGCGGAGGAAATCGCGCGCCGCTCGGCGCGGCCGGAGCAGCTTGCCGCGCGCGCCGCCGGCCGCGTCGCGTATTTCCCCATGCCGCCGACGGACATCTCGGCCTCGGCCGTGCGCGCGGGACTCGCCGCGGGTCGCGACCTGGGCAATTTGCTTCCCGCCGCGGTTCTCGCTTATATTCGGACGCACCACCTCTACCTCAAGGAGACACGCTAGGACTGATGGATATCCGCAAAATGGAAAAAGCGGCCGTGGCCGCGCTCGAGGACATCAAGGCACGCGACATCGTCGTGCTCAAAGTCGCCCATCTATCGCCCCTGTTCGAGCGCGTGATCATCGCCAGCGCCGACTCCACGCGCCAGGTCAAGGCGCTCGCGGAAAATGTGCGCGAAAAACTCAAAGACCTGGGCGCACCGGCGATTTCGGTGGAGGGCGAGGAAAGCGGCGAATGGGTGCTGGTGGACCTCGGCGCCGTGGTGGTGCATGTGATGCAGCCCGCCATCCGTCAGTATTACAACCTGGAAGAACTGTGGGACCAGCCCGAACCCCGGCGCCCGCGCGCGCGCAAGAAAACCGCAGAATCCCGCCCGGCCGCGCATTGACACTCACGCAGCGCATCGCAGCTTTCTCCCTCGCCCCGCCCGCGGGGAGAGGGAGTGATTCGGCTGAGCGCGCGAAGCGGCTGAACCCATCTTGAAACTGCTCATCATCGCCGTCGGCACGCGCATGCCATCGTGGGTGAGCGACGCCTATCGCGACTATGCCAAGCGCATGCCGCCGGGCACCTCGCTCGAGCTGGTCGAGATCAAGGCCGAGGCGCGCAGCACCGGCAAGACGGTGGCGCAGATGCTCGCGGCCGAAGCGGCGCGCATCCGTGCAGCGCTGCCCAAGGGCGCGCGCGTGATCGCGCTCGACGAGCGCGGCAAGGACCTCACTACCTGCGGACTCGCGGTACAGCTCGAGGCGTGGATGCAGGAGCGCGGCGCGCTCGCCTTCCTCATCGGCGGCGCCGACGGCCTGGATGCGGCGCTGAAGAAATCCGCGTCCATGCAGCTGCGCCTGTCGGCGCTGACCCTGCCGCACGGCCTGGCGCGGGTGCTGCTGGCGGAGCAGCTGTATCGCGCGCTGTCGATCATCGGCGGCCACCCCTACCACCGCGAATGAGCACGGCGGGCAGCGCGCGCATCTACCTTGCCTCGCGCAGCCCGCGCCGGCGCGAACTGCTGGCGCAGATCGGCGTCGAGCACGAGGTACTGACCCAGCGCATCAAGGCCGAGCGCGGCCCCGACGTAAACGAAGACCCGCTGCCGGGCGAAACGCCGCGCGACTACGTCATGCGCGTGTGCCGCGACAAGGTCGAGAACGGCTGGATGCGCGTGGTGCAAAGGAAGCTCCCCTTGCGCGGCGTGCTCGCCGCGGACACCACGGTATGCATAGGCGACGAAATCCTCGGCACCCCGGCGAGCACGGCGCAGGCGGCGGAGTTCCTGCAGCGCCTGTCGGGGCGCGAGCACGAAGTGCTCACCGCGATCGCGTTCAAGCTGGGCGAGCGCATGGAGGCCGAGCTGTCTGCGACCATGGTGCGCTTTCGCGAGCTCGGCAGCGGCGAAATCGAGCGCTACGTCGCCAGCGGCGAGCCCATGGACAAGGCCGGCGCCTACGGCATACAGGGCCGCGCCGGCGCCTTCGTGGCCGAGATCCGCGGCAGTTATTCGGGCGTGATGGGCCTGCCGCTGTACGAGACCATGCTGCTGCTGCGCCGCTTCGGCATCGGCCCGCCCGCCTGAGCATCCTCGTGGGAGCGAGCTTGCTCGCGAATGGCGGAATTCGCGAGCAAGCTCGCTCCCACAGACTCCCGCCTCCGCCCAGCGGTCTCGACTTCCTTGATAGTAGAATGCCCGCATGACCGAGGACATTCTGATCAACGTGACGCCGCAGGAAACGCGCGTCGCCGTAATGCAAAGCGGCGTCGCGCAGGAGCTGCATATCGAGCGCTCCGCCAATCGCGGCCTGCTCGGCAACATCTACATGGGCAAGGTCGCGCGCGTGCTCCCGGGCATGCAGTCGGCCTTCGTCGAGATCGGCCTGGAGCGCGCCGCCTTCCTGCATGTGGCCGACATCTGGGAGGAACGCCAGAACGGCGGCACCGAGCCGGGCAAGGCGCCGCACAAGCCGATCGAGAAAATCCTCGCCGAAGGCCAGCCGCTGCTGGTGCAGGTGGTGAAGGACCCGATCGGCACCAAGGGCGCGCGCCTGTCGACGCAGATCAGCATCGCCGGGCGCATGCTGGTGCACCTGCCGCAGGACGCGCATGTCGGCATCTCGCAGCGCATCGAGGACGAGGCCGCGCGCGCGCTGCTGCTCGAGCGCGTGAAACAGATGCTGCCCGCCGAGGAAAAAGGCGGCTACATCATCCGCACCATGGCCGAGACCGCCACCGACACCGAGCTCGCCAACGACCTGCAGTACCTGCGCAAGCTTTGGCAGGACCTGCGCGAGAAAAGCCTGTCGGCGGCGGCGCCCTCGCTGCTGTACCAGGACCTGTCGCTGGCGCAGCGCGTGCTGCGCGACTTCGTCAACGAGAACACCGGCCGCATCCTGATCGACTCGCGCGAGAATTTCGTCAAGCTGCAGGGCTTCGCGCGCGACTACATGCAGAACGTGCTCGCCCGGCTGGACCACTACACCGGCGAGCGCCCGCTGTTCGACCTGTACGGGGTCGAAGAGGAAATCGAGAAGGCGCTGGCGCGCCGCGTCAACCTGAAATCGGGCGGCTACCTGATCATCGACCAGACCGAGGCGATGACCACCATCGACGTCAACACCGGCGGCTTCGTCGGGGTGCGCAATTTCGACGACACCATATTCAAGACCAACCTCGAGGCGGCGCAGGTGATCGCGCGCCAGCTGCGCCTGCGCAACCTCGGCGGCATCATCATCCTCGATTTCATCGACATGGAAACCGCCGAGCACCGCAATGCCGTGCTGGCCGAATTCAACAAGGCGCTCGCGCGCGACCGCACGCGCATGACCGTGAGCGGCTTCACCCAGCTCGGCCTGGTGGAGATGACGCGCAAGCGCACGCGCGAATCGCTCGCGCACGTGCTGTGCGAGCCCTGCCCCACCTGCGGCGGCCGCGGCCACGTCAAGGCCGCGCGCACCGTGTGCTACGAGATCCTGCGCGAGATCCTGCGCGAATCGCGCCAGTTCAGCGCGCGCGAGTTCCGCATCCTCGCCTCGCAGGTGGTCATCGACCTGTTCCTGGAAGACGAGTCGCAGTCGCTTGCGATGCTCGAGGACTTCATCGGCAAGCCGGTGTCGATGCAGGCCGAATCGAGCTACACCCAGGAACAGTTCGACATCGTGCTGCTGTAGTTGGCCGTGGCCGGCGACAAGCTCTCCGCCAAGGAAGCCGCGCTGATCGCGCAGGCGCGCGCCGCGCTGATGGAGGCGGCGCGCGCCGAGCACGCGCGCGAGCGCGAGCGCCTGCGCAAGTTCTATGTGTGGGTGCCGCTCGCGCTCGTATCCGTGCTTGGACTGTGGACGCTGGCCTGGCTGTGGACCAAGATCTGAAGGCGCGCCTGGCTCAAAGCCGCCGCGCGGTCGAATCGATGTAGTCGGGCGGCGGAGGCGGCGGAGGCGGGCGCAATAGCAGCCAGCTCGCCACCGAGGATATCAGGCTGTAGACGATGGCGCCCCAGAACGCCGACCAGAAGCCGCCGACGCGAAAGCCTTCGATGAAGGAGGCGACGAACCAGAACAGGAAGCCGTTGATCACCAGGGTGAACAGGCCGAGCGTGAGCACGGTGAGCGGCAGGGTGATGAAAATCAGCAGCGGCCGGATCAGGGCGTTGATCAAGCCCAGGACCAGCGCCGTCACCAGCGCGATGTACAGGCTGTCGACGCTGACCGATGGCAGCACGTAGGGCACGGCAAGCAGCGACAGCGCATTGATCACCCAGACCGCGAGCAGCCGCATATGAGGCTCCTTAGTGTTTGTAACAAAACGAGGGGATATCTCCCCTCCTGCTCCCCTAAATCAGCCGTGACAAAATGACTTTTGTTACGGGTTTTTAGAACCTGTAACAAAACGAGGGGATACGCCCCGAAGGTCTCGATCCCGCTCGACGGGAAAGTCCCCTTGGGGGATCTCCCCTCGTGCTCCGCTAGCGCTTTTCGCGCCCTAGATTGTAGAACTCGTCGTTGGGCCGCATGTTGATCAGGTTGGCCATGCGGTTGGACAGCGCGAAGAACGAGGCCACGCCGCCTATGTCCCAGATGTCCTCGTCGGTGAAACCGTGGCCGCGCAGGGTATCGAAATCGGCGTCGCTGATGGTCCAGGGTTCGAGCGCGGTCTTCATGGCGAAATCGAGCATGGCGCGCTGTTTCGGCGTGATGTCGGCCTTGCGGTAGTTCACTGCGACCTGGTCGGCGATCAGCGGGTTTTTCGCGCGGATGCGCAGGATCGCGCCGTGCGCGACCACGCAGTACTGGCACTGGTTGGCGCCGGAGGTGGCGACCACGATCATCTCGCGCTCGGCCTTGGTGAGGCCGCTCTGCTTTTCCATCAGCGCGTCGTGGTAGGCGAAGAAGGCGCGGAATTCGTCGGGGCGGTGCGCAAGCGTGAGGAACACATTGGGCACGAAGCCCGACTTTTCCTGCACCGCGACGATGCGCTCGCGGATGTCCTGCGGCAGCTCCTCGAGCTTGGGTACGGGGTAGCGGCTGATAGCGGTCATGCTGGGCTCCTGTTCATGCCCTGCGCGCGCTGCGGCGGGCTGGTATGCAGCCGCGGCGCAGCCATTGCGGCCGGTAAGTTTCGCTTTGAGGTATTGCGCCAGTGTATCAGCGCGAATGCTAGCGCAGCGCGCAGCGCCGCGCTTGATTTAAATCAACGGCGCCCGCGCGCGCGGCTGGCGCCGCGCGGCGCAAATGGCGACAATAGGGCAGGCGCCGAATTTTTCTCTCACCGCAGCCGGGAACACGATCATGGTCCATCCCCTAGCCGGAAAGCCTGCCCCCGCGAACATGCTGGTAGCCATGGGCGCGCTGCTGCGCGCCTATCGCGACCTGCCCGACGCCAATGATCCGGCGCAGCGCGTCGCCTTCGGCACCAGCGGCCATCGCGGCAGCGCGTTCAACCGCAGCTTCAACGAAGCGCACATTCTCGCCATCGTGCAGGCGGTGTGCGAATACCGCCGCAGGCACGCGATCGCGGGCCCGCTGTACCTGGGCAAGGACACGCATGCGCTGTCCGGACCGGCGCAATGCACCGCGATCGAGGTGCTCGCGGCCAACGGCGTGCACACGCGCATCCAGGCCGACGAGGGCTATACGCCGACGCCGGTGATCTCGCGCGCGATCCTCGCGCACAACCGCGACCGCGGCGCAGCGCGTGCCGACGGCCTGGTGGTCACGCCCTCGCACAACCCGCCGGAGGACGGCGGCATCAAGTACAACCCGCCCAACGGCGGCCCGGCGGATACCGATGTCACCGGCTGGATCGAGCAGCGCGCCAATGCGCTGCTCGCGGAGGGCAATCGCGAAGTCAAGCGCATGCCCTACGCGCAGGCGCTCGCCGAACCCAGCATAAGCGCGGAGGATTTCGCCGCGCCCTATATCGCCGACCTCGAGCACGTGATCGACATGGCGTCGATCAGGGCGGCAAAACTGAAGATCGGCGTCGACCCGCTGGGCGGCGCGGCGGTGGCCTACTGGAAGCCGATCGCGGCGCGCTACGGCCTGGACATCGACCTGGTCAATCCGAAGGTCGATCCGGCCTTCGGCTTCATGACCCTGGACCACGACGGCAAGATCCGCATGGACTGCTCCAGCCCCTATGCGATGGCGGGCCTGGTCGGCTTGGCGCAGCGCTACGCTATCGCCTGGGGCAACGACGCCGACGCCGACCGCCACGGCATCGTCACGCCCTCCGGCGGGCTGATGAATCCGAACCACTATCTCGCGGTCGCGATCCACTACCTGCTGGCGCACCGGCCGCAATGGCCGGCGACGGCAGCGGTGGGCAAGACGCTGGTATCGAGCGCGCTGATCGATCGCGTGGTCGCGGGCATGGACCGCCGCCTGGTCGAAACGCCGGTGGGCTTCAAGTGGTTCGCGCCGGGGCTGCTCGAGGGCAGCTTCTGCTTCGGCGGCGAAGAGAGCGCAGGCGCGAGCTTCCTGCGCCGCGACGGCAGCGCCTGGACCACCGACAAGGACGGCATCATCCTCGGACTGCTGGCGGCCGAAATCACTGCCGTGACCGGCAAGGATCCGGCGCGCCATTACGCCGAGCTCGCGGCGCGGTACGGCAGCGCGCATTATGTGCGCATCGACGCGCCGGCCACGCCGGCGCAGAAGGCCGCGTTCAAGCACCTCAGCGGCGACAGCGTGAAGGCCGCGACCCTCGCCGGCGATCCCATCCTCGCCCGGCTCACGCGCGCGCCCGGCAACGATGCCCCCATCGGCGGGCTCAAGGTGAGCACGGCCGCGGGCTGGTTCGCCGCGCGCCCCTCCGGCACCGAGGACATCTACAAGCTCTACGCGGAAAGTTTCACCAGCGCCGAACACCTGGCGCAGATCGTGCGCGAGGCGCAGGACATCGTCGGCGCGGCGCTGCGCGCCTGAGGCGGCGCGCTGCTCGAAGCATTCCTGCGGGGCGATCTCATTCCCTCGACAGCTTCAGTTCGGAATGCCCGCGCTTGCCGGTGATGCTTCCGTCGCTGGCGCGCATGAGCACGACTTTGGCATCCTCGCAGCCCGTGTAGGCCTCGGAATACTTGAGCTCGAGCACGATCTTTTCGGGCGACGAAGACACGATAGAAATCGGCGCGGTCTGGCCGAGGCAGGGATTCTTCTTGGCGAACGCGAGCGTTTTCCAGCTTCCGCCCGATTCGGTGATGATCAGCGTTGCGCTGCGTTCTCTATTCTCGCCGCTCCAGCTTGCGCGCCATTTCCCGAGGAAGGGATTGGCGGGCTGGACCAGCGCGGCGGCAGCGCTTGCGGCGAGAACCAGGGGCAGGAGATGCTGAAATTTCATGGCTCAGCTCCTTGGCATGGGGCAGCTGATGATTGCCGGCGGCAAGGCAGTTGGCGCGCCAAACAGGATGAAACTGGGCACTGGAGGGAGATTGTAACATTGGCCTAGCTCACTCCCTGCCTGCTGTGACCTTACATCGGAGCGTAGTCTATTGCCGCCAAACCATCCTGGACTCTGGCCATTCACCCAAATATAGGTGGATTCAGGACGTAACAGGCAGCAGCTAGGGTGAACAGGCGTAGATCTAGTCCCCATCCTGTCGCGACGAGAGGCAGTCCACTAGGTGCCGAGGGCGCCAATCCATTAAAAGTTCGTCGCCCAAGTGCTTCGACCAAGTCGCCCCTTGTCCCCGGCAAGAGTCATTCCGGCATTTTCCAGGTCCGTGTCCAATCCAAGTAACCTAGGCCTTCCATTGGCCTGCCAATGAAGTAGCCCTGCGCCACGTCGCACCCCAGTTCACGGAGCAGTTGCCAGTCGTCCTGCGTTTCGACCCCTTCGGCCACGGCCGAGATTGCCAGCTTCTTCGCCATGCTCAGGCTGGATTCGAGGATCACCCTGGCTGATTCCCGCTTGGCCGCGTTTGCGACAAAGGACTGATCGATCTTGAGTTCGGTGAATGCAATGCGCATGAGCTGCTGCATGGAGGAGTAGCCGGTGCCGTAGTCGTCGATCGACAAACCGAAGCCCTTCATGCGCAGTCGCGCGAGGTTCTCGAGTGCTTTGCCGACTTCCGTCGTCGCAGAGGACTCCGTCACCTCCAGCACGATGTGGCGAGGTTCGAGGTTCTGAGCGCGCACGAGCTGCGTGACCCGATCGGCGAGCTGCGGATCGGCAAGAGACTTGAGAGACAAATTGACCGACACGGTCACATCCGCACCGGTAGCGCGCCACGTGTTGCAGAATGCGGCCGATTTCCTCAACATCACCCAGGTGAGGGAATCGATCATGCCATGGTCCTCGAGCGGCTTGATAAATGCGTAGGGTGCGACGAAGCCGTGCCGCGGGTGGCGCCAGCGCGCAAGCGCTTCGGCGCCCTTGATCCGGCCGCTCGCCAGCTCGACCTTGGGCTGGTAGAACGGCTCAAACTCATCGTTCTTCAATGCGGCGGCGATCTCCTCCAGCGTGAATTTCGCGGTGGCCGCCGAGGGCCGTTCAGGCTTCTGACGCAGCGGCTCATGGCGCTCGATCAGAGGCGCCAGCTTTGTAGGTGTGATCGGTTTTTCCACGACGCCGAGCAGTCTGATGCCGTAGGCGTTGGTCATGGTCTCGACTGAGGCGATCAGGTTGCGCTCCAGAGCACTGGCGAGAATGACGGATACCGGGACGCCAGATTCGCCCAGATGGCGCAGGAATTCCATGCCGTCCATGCCTGGCATGTCGAGGTCGCTGATGACGATATCGATCCGGTGGGTCGGGTTCCGGACGATATTCAGCGCCGCATGGCCGTCTTGGGCTGCGTGCACGTCCTTGGCGCCCAGGCGTTCGAGCATCCTCACCAGCGTCGTTCGCTGGAAGTCATGATCTTCGGCAACCAGGAAGCATAAATCGGTGATTCGCATACTCCACCTCGTTTGTTGTCGCGCCGCGAACTCCGCTGCATCGGTGCTCAAAGAGAGTCAATATAGGAATTCAAGCGCATCCATTCCTGGTGAAAGTTGCCCATGCTGGTCTCGACGGTCGGCCAGTCGTTGGCGCGGCTAGCGCGCTCGATGCGTTCGCACACGGTGGAGAGGACCGTCGCACCCACCATTTTTGTCGAACCTTTGATGCGGTGACTCGCACGCGTGACCTGGGCCATATCGTTTTTTTCCACCGCCTGCTTGAGCATGACACTGTCTTCATCGTTCACGCGCCGGAAATCCAACAGGATGTCGCGCTCTGCCGCCCTGTCGCCGCCGGAGATTTCCGCGAGCACTGAATGATCTATCGGCGCGGGCGCGCCCGCTGCGGCCGCAGGCGATTTCCCACCGGACGTTTGGGCGGGCGTGGCGCCATCTCCAGGGAGTGGCAGCCATTGGTCAAGCTTTGTGAGCATTTCGTCAATGGCTATCGGCTTGGCGAGAAAGTCGTCCATGCCGGCGGCAATGCAGACCTCGGCTTCGCCTTGTAGCGCGTTGGCAGTACAGGCGATGATCGGAATGTGTTTACTGCCATTGGCGGATTCGAGCGCCCGAATGCTGCGGGTAAGCGTGTAGCCATCCATCTCCGGCATGTGGCAGTCGGTAATGATTAGGCTGAACCGGCCCGACTTCCACATGTCTAGTGCTTCGAGGCCATTTTCGGCGCTCTCCACGGCGTAACCGAGGACGTTCACTTGGCGCATCAGCAGCAGCCGGTTGATCGGGTGGTCATCCACCACCAGCACCAGCGTCGCCTCGGATTCGGCCTGTGCAATGCTCGGCGCCGGGCGGCGCATTGTCGTCGTACTGCTGAGCAGGTCTTGCGTATCCTGCGTACCTGGTGCCGGCAGGTCTTTGGGGTCGGCGATCGGCAGCGACAGCGTAAGGGTCATGGTCGTCCCCTCGCCTGGCTCGCTCACCATCTCGATTGTGCCACCCATGATCGTGGCCAGCCGCCGGCAGATCGTGAGACCCAACCCGGTGCCCCCAAAGCGGCGGGTGGAATTGCCGTCAGCCTGGCTGAATGGCTGGAACAGCTTCTTCTGCTGTGCCGCAGAGATTCCGATACCACTGTCCTTGACCGAGAACCTGATCCGATCCTCCTGGTTTGCACGCTCGATCAGTTCCGCCTTCACTTCGACGGTACCGCCCCGGGGAGTGAACTTGAGCGCATTGCTGACGAAGTTGTTCAGTATCTGCCGCAATCGCATGGGATCGACCAGCACCGCGGCACTAATCCGTGGATCCGTGTAGTGCTTGAGCAGCAATCCCTTGCTGCTGGCGCTGCCAGTAAACAGATGGCGCACTCCCTCGATCAACGCAGGAATCGAAGCCGTCTCCGGGTGAATTTCGAGCTTTCCGGCCTCTATCTTGGAAAAATCGAGGATTTCGTCGATGATTCGCAGCAGGGATTTTCCCGATTCGCGCACGATCTGGAGCGTCGACCGCTGCCCACTGTCGAGCCTTGTCAGGCTCAGGAGCTCAATCATGCCGAGAACGCCGTTCAGCGGTGTCCTGATCTCGTGGCTCATGGTGGCGAGGAAGGTGCTCTTGGCCCGGTTGGCAGTCTCGGCCTCCTCCCGAGCAGCAACAATCACTTTCTCGGCTTGCTTGCGCTCGGTGATGTCGCGCACTACGCCAGTGAAGTGGCGCTCGCCGCGCAGTCTCATCTCGCTCACGGCAAGATCCATTGGGAAAGCGCCGCCGTCTTTGCGTCGCCCCATGACCTCGCGTCCAATGCCGATGACGCGTGCCTCGCCAGTCGCAACGTAATGCTGGATATAGCCATCGTGCTGGCTGTGGTAGGGCTCCGGCATCAGCATTTTGATGTTGTGTCCAATCACTTCGGCGCCGGCATAGCCGAAGAGTTTCGCGGCAGCGGGGTTGATGGACTCGATCAACCCGCGCTCGTCGATGGTTATAATGCCATCTACCACGGTGTCGAGGACGCTCTGGATTCGAATGGAACTATCGCGCAACGCCGCGATCGATAGATCCAGCTCCTTATTCATCGCTGTCAATTGATCAGTCTTTTGCTGCACGAGCTGGCGCTCGCGGCGTTCGCCTGCGTGCGCGTCGGCGAGACGGGCGTAGAGCTTGCCGTTCTCGATCAGCAAGATCACGAGCACGAAGCTTGAGGCAAGTAGCCCATATATCCGGCCCGCATACCAGCCGAGGTCATAGCGACCATGGTTGAGCACCGCGCTCAGGGCGACATCGAATATCCAAGCCGACATCATGACCATGAGCCATAGATCAAGCGTCAAATGCGGACGCCGGCTCCATAGCGCCACCAGCGCGATCAAAATCGCGAGCCACGTGGCAGAGGCGACGATGATCTTCGTTGGAGCGTCGGTGTCGCCCTGCATGATTGCCGGCAGGGCGTCATGGCCCGCGGTGGTGAGCAGCGTCAGGCCGGTTGCAAGGGCCAGCGCCACTAAGATACAAGACACGACAGCCGGCGAACTAGGGGTACGTTTGTCCACTGGTACCGGTTCCAGGCCTTCATCTTTTAGCAGTACGTAGGCGACGATGAACAGAGGAAAACCGCCGTGCCACAAGAAAAAGATCCATGCGGTTGTCTGGGGACCTGCGCCGAGAAGGCCGGCGGGCGCGAACAGTCCGGGGAAACTTAGCGCATGGTAGACGGCCATACAAGCGCAAAATAGGTAGCCGGATGCGAGTGCGAGCAATGCGCGGGAGCGCAGGATGGCGAACTGGCCGAGCAGCAAGACGGCAGTAATCAGATCGTTGATGACGAGCGCCGACTGATACGCCGGCAGGAAAGCTGGCACAGATGGCATTAGCGCCTTGGCGAACGGCGCTGCGATGAAAAAGACTCCGATGGATACCAGCACGAATCCGAACGCAAGCCGGCGCTCGTGGAGCCCGGCAGGCATTGTGGACAAGAAAAGCTGGCTGCGGTCAGTCATGTTGTGTGCTCTGCTCCAGAACTGGCGTAGTAACAAGCACGTAGCTGCACCAGTCGACAAACCGGGAGAGTGCGTGCGCCGCTAGCGTTCTGGAATATCCGATGGGGCGTTCGTAAAGCCATCATCGAGTCAGCCCGGTCCTTCCTGCTCTTCGCGGGTCGGCATGCCATCCGGAAAAAGCGAGCTAAGCAGGCGTGGCAATTCTGCAACCAATTTATCCTTCTGCAGGAAACCGTTCGCACCCGCTTCCTTAGCCAGGGCAGGCAATGCGGAATGGGTGTTCAGCGTCACCATGATCACTTTTGGCAAGTTGGGCTGCTGCCTGATCTCGCGCATCGCCGCAAGCCCGTTCATCCCCGGCATCGCGAAATCCATCAGCACGAGGTCCGGATGCAGCGCGCTGCTCAGTTCGAGCGCCCGTTCTCCGGAAGTCGCCTCCCCCACTAGTTCTAGCCCCGGCAAGGTGCGCAAGAAGCAACTTGCGACTTTCAGAAAATCCCTGTTGTCGTCTACCAGAAGAACGCGCTTGGGTTTTAGTGCACTCACGCCTGAAGTCCGACCTCGCCGTTAGAGGGATTGCAAACTGGAAAACGCAAGCCATATCCCGAATGAGGGCGAGGACGAACGTTCCCACCTAATTGCAGAAACGATCTACCCAAGCACGGTCCGTGGGTATCAGGAAAAGCCTGAGATTGTCCCGCTAAATACCTTAGGAAGCAGACAAGCAAAACCGCTGCCCCGTCCAACGACTGCAGGAGCCGCTACGTTGACGGCGCGCGCGGCTATCAAGGAATAGGGGAATGAGGTGCCGGCGGGATCATCTGTTCCGATCGACCAGACCAACACGGGCCGCGAGAAGCGCCAAGCCGGCGATGTCGTGTATGCCCAGACGTTCCATCAACAGGGCGCGGTGACTTTCGACCGTTTTGACGCTGACGTTCAGACGCGATGCGATCTGCTTGGTACTGCTGCCCTCGGCGATCAGTTGCAGGATCTCCCGTTGGCGCGGTGTTAGCAGATCCAATGGGCTTTGCCTGACATCCGCCGATCGGACAAATCGATCGACCAGATCCCCGGATACCCTGGGGCTGAGATAGATTTCGCCGCTGACGACGGTTCGTAGGGCGAACTCTAGTTCCATGGGTGTCGCATCCTTGGGGAGATAGCCCGATGCGCCAGATTGCAGCGCGTGTGCAACGTAATCTCCGGTGGAGTGCACCGAAAGGATTAAGACCCGTGTCCCCGGGAAGCGTTTTTTGATTTCTGTGGTGGTCTCGATGCCGTTAAGTCCCGGCATGTTGATATCCATCAGTACTACGTTGGGCTGCTTTGCTTCGATCAGTTCCAATGCCTCACGCCCTTCGGCCGCTTCTGCGACCACCTGCACGCCTTGGATCCTCTCGAGAAGCGCACGGATGCCAATGCGCACGAGTGTATGGTCATCCGCAAGCAGGACGCGTATCGCAGCCGTGCTCATGCGCGAGTTCCCGCGCTGAGTTCCGAGCGGCCGGCAGGCTCGTGTGGAAAGGTCGCGCGCACCTCCGTGCCGTGGCCTAGAGCCGAATGAATCGCCAGTCGTCCGCCCATCTGCCTTACCCGCTCCTGCATGCCGGTCAGACCGAAGGCCACTGCTGGCGAAGCATCGAATGCGGCAGCGACATTGAACCCCTTTCCGTCGTCGCGCACGCCGAACTGTACCTCACCCGCGTTCACGCCGAGCGTCACCCACACCTGCTTTGCCTGTGCATGCCGCATCGCGTTAGTCAGCGCCTCCTGGATCACGCGAAAGCAGGTGATCTCTTGCTCGGTTTGCAATCGCCCGGGCAGCGTCGACTCGAAATGAGAGTTCCACCCGGCCGCCTCCGCCAGCTTGGCAAGATGGGAGTGCAGCACCGCCACCAACCCAAACTCCTCCAAGCCGTGCGGGCGCAGATCGAGCAACATTCCGTGCACCTGATCGAGCGCCCGACCGGTAATGATGAGCGCCTCGGTCAGGTGGCCCTCGGCCTCGCCGTCGGCGCAATACGGCTCCAGCATCTGCAAATGGAGCTTCAATGCGGTCAGCGTCTGCCCCAGTTCGTCGTGCAGTTCGCGCGCGATGCGGATGCGCTCTTCCTGCTGAACTTTCATCACGCGCTCGGAAAGCGCTTGCGCCCTCCGCATGGTTTCTTTGACCACCTCCTGTGCCCGCTTGCGTTCCGTGATGTCTAGCGACACGCCGGTGAGACCAGTGATGGCGCCACTAACGCCGCGGATGGGCTCAACGATGACATCGTAATAGAAAGTCGTGTCCTTTAACGCAACGCATATTTCCTCGCGCGCAAGTTCACCGACTTCCAGCGCGCGCTGCTTAAGTTCAGTAATACGGCGAGCAGCCTCGGGCGGCAGCAGTTCAGCGTCCGTTCGACCGACGACCTGTCCGGACTGGTAACCCAACTGCGGCTGATATATCCACGTGTAGCGCAGAGCGAGGTCTTGATGAAAAACGGCCATGTTCACGGCTCTCAGCGCCAGGCGCAGCCGAATCTCGTTCGAACGCACCATCTGCTCTGCCTTCTTGCGCTCGGTGATCTCCAGGGCCGTGCCACGTAGCCGGATGACCCGTCCCGTTTCATCGCGCACTGCTTCACCTCGAGCGACGAGCCATCCGCCTGTTCCGTCCGGGCGAAGGAACTCCAGATCGAGCTCATACGGTGTCCCAGATCTCATCGTTTCTTCCACTGCCACCTGCAGGCGCGCCCAACTCTCCGGGGTGTAGAGCTTCGTGTGCTCCTTGTAATAGTTGGGCGAAAATATTCTCGGATCGCGTCCAAAAATGCGGTAAAGCTCGTCGGACCAAATGTTGGTATCGGTGTCGATATACCATTCCCAACTGCCAACACTTGCAACGCGCTGAGCTTCCCGAAGCTGCGCTTCGCTGCTGCGTAGCGCTTCCCCGGTGCGAAGGAACTGCTCTTCGTTCAACCTTCGATCTGTGATGTCTCGTGCGGTGGCGTAGGCGAGGCCATCTTTCTTGTCGAAATAAGCCGTCCACGAAAGGAGCACCACTTTGCCGTCTTTACATACACAGTGGTTCTCGAAATGCAGCGATGGGCAACCACTTACCTGCAGCTTCATTTCGTCGGCCGTCTGCTGCCGATCGTCGGGCAGTACGAAATCGAGAAACGGCTTGGAAACTAGCTCGTCTTTCGAATAGCCGGTCAATTGCAGGAAGGCAAGATTTACGTGCTTGAAGCAACCGAACGGATCGGCAATGCACGTGGGGTCGACAGAGAGCGCGAAGAGCTTGAAGTACTGTTCTCGTTCCTGCTCCAGGCGTTTGCGCTCGCTCATGTCCCGAACGATCATCGCGGTTCGGGCATTACCATCGGCGTCCGTGAATACAACCGAGGTTAATTCTCCCGGAAATTTCGTACCATCTGCTCGGACAAACGTGAGTTCGACACGCGTCTGGCCTGTGCGTGCACGCTCCCCCAGGGCGATTGGTAGCCGCGGGTCGGAGAGATCCAAAACCCCAGCCCGACCAATCTTGCAAATTTCTAGTTCGCTGCGGCCAAGCATGCGGCACGCCGCGGGATTTGCCGCAAGGATGGTTCCGTCGGGAACAGTGAGGAATATGGCGTCCAAACTATTTTGGAAAAGCCAGTCGTTGGCCTTGTCCGCAAACCTAAGGTCCATAGCGGTGCGTTTCCCCTCATGGCAGGAGGATTCCTGCATTATCGCGACCAGTGTACCTACCTATTGATTACGCGCAAGAGATGGCGCTTTCACCGCTTTCTTGCGTCAAAACCGGACCAATACCTAACCGCAGTGCGGCGCCCGCCCGCAGCGCAAGCGAGGACGGACGCCGCACTGCGGTGGCTCTGGGTTCGACGGCCCCCGTTGTAGCAACATACATGGACGCCCACTTTTGCCAGGCCTTCAGTCCGTGTTGGCTCGAAGGTAAAGATTGCAGCCATACTTCCGGATTTTTGGTGAGGCTAAAGCTTGCAACCTTGCGGGCGGAACTCAAACGTGCGGAAGGCCGGCTAAATCGCTTCTACGATGCGCTGGAAACAGGTGTGGTCGAACTAGACGACACGTTCCAGCGTAGGGCGCACCAGGCAAAGGCCGCGCTAGAATCGGTGTTAGTAGAGATGGCGGGCCTGAGACGGCGCCAGGCGCTGCCGCTCGCGCGCATCCTGCCAAGCCATGTCGCGGCATTCAGCAAGATCATCCGGGCAAGACTCCGGGATCCCGCGTCCGGCTTTGCCAAAGACTACCTGCGCGCCGTGGTGGATGAAATTTGGGTGGAGGGCAATGCTGCGATCATTTCAGGGAGCTACGAGCGGTTGGTGGCCGCCGTGGCGAATAAAAAAGTGCGTACCGTTCAAGTGCCCACTTTTATGCGTGAATGGCGCGCCCGACAGGAGTCGAACCTGTGACCTTTGGTTTCGGAAACCAACACTCTATCCAGCTGAGCTACGGGCGCGTGGGCCAAAGTATACCGGCTTATACCGGGCTTTGCCGGGCGGGCGCTTTCATGCAGGGTGAATTTCCGACTATAATGCGCGCGTTTGCAACGACTTAGCCGCGGCCGGGAACTCGCCGAAACCGCCCCGGCCCAGGGGCGCGCAAGGCCCGCGCCGCGAATGACGCCGGAAAATGCGTCAACCCCTAATCCAATTACAGAAACCAGGCAATGAAGGATACCCATGAGCCAGAATGCGCACGATGAGGGGCATGAGTCCCCGATCAAGACGCCCAAGCAGCTGATAACCACGGTCGCGCTCGCGTTTCTGGTGCCGATCCTGCTGATCGTCATGCTGTCGCAGTTCGTCACCAACATCCGCAGCGTCGACATGGAAAGCTCGGCGATGGCGCCCGACGCCGTGGCGAGGCGCCTGAAGCCGGTTGCGGACCTGGCGATCGCCGAGGCCGGCGCCAGCGCCGCCGCCGGAGCACGCAGCGGCGAGGATGTGTACAAGACGGTATGCAGCGCCTGCCATGCGAGCGGTGCCGCCGGCGCGCCTAAATTCGGCGACCAGGGCGATTGGGCGGCGCGCATCAAGCAGGGCGAGAAAACCTTGCTCGCCACGGCGCTCAAGGGCAAGGGTGCGATGCCGCCGCGCGGCGGCGGCGCCGACCTGAGCGACCTGGAAGTGCAGCGCGCGGTCGTGTACATGGCGAACAAGGCCGGCGCCAAGTTCGCCGAGCCCGCCGCCCCGGCGCCGGAAAAGACAGCAGCGCCGGCTGCGGCCCCTGCCGCGAATGCCGCTGCCGCGCCCGCGCCGGGCAAACCCGACGGCAAGAAGATCTACGAGACCACCTGCATTGCCTGCCACGGCACCGGCGCGGCCGGCGCGCCCAAGGCCGGCGACAAGGCCGCCTGGGCCCCGCATCTCAAGGAGGGCATGAACGCGCTCTACGCCAATGCAATCAAAGGCAAGAACGCGATGCCGCCCAAGGGCGGCAACAATGCGCTCACCGAGGCCGAAATGCGGGCCGCGGTCGATTACCTGACCGGGCTGGCGAAATAGGCGCAGGCCCCGCGGGACGGAATGAAAGGCGGCTTGGCCGCCTTTTTTTTCGCCGCGCGTGCCGGCCGCAGCGGCGCATCGGCTCCCGCGGCGGCGCCGGCGCGCTGCTAGAATCACGGTCTCGGCTTACCCGGGCCCGCGCGCTGCGCTGTGCACCATGAAGATTGCGATCATTCTCGATCCGCTGGACGAGATCAAGACCTACAAGGACACGACCTACGCCATGATGGCGGAGGCGGCGGCGCGCGGCCACGAACTGCACGTCCTGATGCAGGACGGCGTGATGTGGAAGCACGGCCGCGTCGTCGGCGAATCCTGCAAGCTGGAATTGACCGGAGACAAGGAACGCTGGTACCGCATCGAGCTGCCGCGCGAGGATCCGCTGGCGAAATTCGACGCGGTGCTGATGCGCAAGGACCCGCCGTTCGACATGGAGTACGTGACCGCGACCTGGCTGCTGGAACTCGCCGCGCGCGAGGGCGCCAGGGTGTTCAACGATCCGCGCGCGCTGCGCGACCACAGCGAGAAGCTTGCGATCGCGGAATTCCCGCAGTTCACCGCGCCGACGCTGGTGACGCGCATGGAAAAGCAGATCCACGCATTCATCGACGCCCACGCCGACGTGGTGGTGAAGCCCCTGGACGGCATGGGCGGGGCGCAGGTGTTTCGCGTCACCGATGCCGACCCCAACCGCAACGTCATCGTCGAGACGCTCACCTGGCACGGCACGCGCTCGATCATGGCGCAGCGCTACATCCCCGAAATACGCGAAGGCGACAAGCGCGTTTTGCTGATCGCGGGCGCGCCGGTGCCCTACAGCCTCGCGCGCATACCCAAGGCCGGCGAGACGCGCGGCAACCTCGCCGCCGGCGGCAGCGGCGTGGCGCGGCCGCTGTCGGCGCGCGACCTGGAAATCGCCGCGGCGCTCGGCCCGGAGCTGGCGCGGCGCGGCCTGCTGCTGGTCGGCCTGGACGTGATCGGCGATTACCTCACCGAAGTCAACGTCACCAGCCCGACCTGCTTCCAGGAGATACGCGAGCAGACCGGCTGCAACGTCGCGGCGCTGTTCATCGACGCGCTGGAGAAGGCGTGCGCGACCTGAGACGGGCGTCGGGGCAGATCGATAACCCAAACAAGAGCAGATACCATGGTCGGAATCCTGATAGTTGCCCACGGCTCGTTCGGCGAAGCGCTGATTCATTGCGCCAGCCACGTGCTGGGCGAGCGCCCGCCGCAGGTGCGCCAACTCGGCGTCACCATCCACGACGATCCTGAGGCCATCCTGCCGCAGGCGCGCGAGCTGGTGAAGCAGCTCGACCAGGGCGAGGGCGTGCTCGTGTTCAGCGACATACTCGGCGCCACGCCCTCCAATATCGCGACGCGCCTGCTCGCGCCGGGCCGGGTCGAGGGCGTATCCGGAGTCAACCTGCCGATGCTGATACGCGCGCTGACCTACCGCGACGAGCCGCTCGCCGCGGTGGCGGAAAAGGCGATCAGCGGCGGGATCGCGGGCGTGGTCCACCTCAACACCGATGCCTGCAATGCTGCTAACCGAAGCTGAGATCGTCAACAAGCTCGGCCTGCACGCGCGCGCGTCGGCCAAGCTGACCCAGCTCGCGAGCGGATTTCAGAGCGAAATCTGGCTCACGCGCAACGGCCGCCGCGTCAACGCCAAGAGCATCATGGGCGTGATGATGCTCGCCGCGGGCAAGGGCGCGACCATAGGCATAGAAATCGAGGGCGAGGACGCCGATGCGGCGCAGCAGGCGATCCTGAAGCTGATCGTGGAAAAATTCGGGGAGGGCGAGTGAGTTTCACCCTGCACGGCGCGGGCGTGGGCGGCGGCATCGCCATCGGCCACGTCCACCTCATCTCCAGCGCGCGGCTGGAGGTGGCGCATTACGTCATCGCGCCGGAGCACGTCGAGATCGAGGTGATGCGTTTCTCCGCGGCGGTCGACCAGGTGCGCGCCGAACTGCAGGAGCTGCGCCGCAGCGTGCCGGCGGACGCGCCGGCCGAACTCGGCGCCTTCCTCAGCCTGCACCTGATGATCCTCGACGACGCGACGCTGTCGCACGTGCCGCGCGCGCTGATCCGCAGCCTGCGCTGCAACGCCGAATGGGCGCTGACGCAGCAGATGGATTATCTGGTGGCGCAATTCACCAAGATCGAGGACCCCTACCTGCGCGAGCGCAAGGCCGACGTGGTGCAGGTGGTCGAGCGCGTGCTGAAGGCGATGCAGGAGCAGCCGGCGCGCACCGGCGCGGCGCCCGCGCGCGCAGAGCGCCTGGTGGTGGTGGCGCACGACCTGTCGCCGGCGGACATGATGCTGTTCAAGCAGCGCGAGTACGCCGGTTTCGTCACCGACCTCGGCGGCGTGACCTCGCACACCGCGATTCTCGCGCGCAGCCTCGACATTCCGGCGATCGTCGGCGCGCACACCGCGCGCCAGATGGTGCGCGAAGGCGAACTGGTGATCGTCGACGGCGTGCACGGCGTGCTGATCGTCGCGCCGGACGCGGTCGTGCTCAAGGAATACGAGCGGCGCCAGCGCGAACTCGAGCTGCGCCGGCAGCGCCTCAAGCGCATCCGCAGCACGCCGGCGACCACGCGCGACGGCACGCCGGTGGACCTGCATGCCAATATCGAACTGCCGCAGGACATCGAGCAGGTGCGCGAATCCGGCGCCACCGGCGTCGGGCTGTTCCGCAGCGAATTCCTGTTCCTCAACCGCGACGACCTGCCCGGCGAAGACGAGCAGTTCGAAGCCTACCGCCATGTGGCGCAGGCGATGCACGGCATGCCGGTGACCATACGCACCCTCGACCTGGGCGCGGACAAGACGGTGAACAACAGCGCGCGCAGCGGGCCCAACCCGGCGATGGGCCTGCGCGCGATCCGCCTGTGCCTGGCCGAGCCGCAGATGTTCCTGACGCAGCTGCGCGCGATCCTGCGCGCATCGAACTACGGCAAGATCCGGCTGCTGATCCCGATGCTCGCGCACGCGCACGAAATCGAACAGGCGCTCGCCATGATCGCCCAGGCGAAGCAGGCGCTGGACGATCAGAACCTGCCTTACGACCGCGGCATCGAAATCGGGGGCATGATAGAAGTGCCGGCGGCGGCGCTCGCGCTGGGCGTGTTCGTGCGCAAGCTCGACTTTCTCTCGATCGGCACCAACGACCTGATCCAGTACACGCTCGCCATAGACCGCACCGACGACAATGTGTCGCACCTGTACAACCCGCTGCACCCGGCGGTGCTGCACCTGATCGCCCACACCATCAAGACCGGCATGCGCATGAAGGTGCCGGTGGCGGTGTGCGGGGAGATGGCGGGCGACGTGGCCTTGACGCGCCTGCTGCTCGGCTTCGGCCTGCGCCAGTTTTCCATGCATCCGGCCAACCTGCTCACGATCAAGCAGCAGGTGCTCAAGAGCGATCTCGCTCCGCTGGCCAAAATCTCCCAGCGGATCCTGCGCGCCGACGACCCGGAGAATGCAAAGCGCCTGCTGGACAAGCTCAACGCCTAGGGCGCCAGGGCGCGGGGCCGGCGCGCCGCATTGACAGGCACACGGCTTCGCGGGTATCTTTGCTGCAGCGCCGATTTGATGGTCAGCTTGCGGGCGCCGCCGGTCAGAAGTCCGACCAGGCGAAAAACAAATACGGCTAAAGCGCGGGAAACCCGTTTAGCGAGCAAGCTGAACGGGTTTTTCTTTTTGGGTATTGCAATGGGCGCAGAAGGTTCGGTCGGCGCAGTCCGGCCGCATATCATGCATTTCGATACGCCGCTCGCATTCAGGAGCGGCGCGCAGCTCGACGCCTACGATCTGACCTACGAAACCTATGGCACGCTGAACGCCGCGAAGTCGAACGCAGTGCTGGTCTGCCACGCGCTCAATGCGTCGCACCATGTCGCGGGTTTCTACGCCGAGGACCCGAAGAACGTCGGCTGGTGGGACAACATGATCGGCCCGGGCAAGCCGCTGGACACCGACAAGTTCTTCGTCATCGGCGTGAACAACCCCGGCGGCTGCTTCGGCTCGACCGGGCCGGCTTCGATCAAGCCCGGGACCGGCGAGCCCTACGGCTCGAGTTTCCCGGTGGTCACGGTGGAGGACTGGGTCGACGCGCAGGCGCGGCTTGCCGACCGACTCGGCATCGAGCGCTTCGCCGCGGTGATGGGCGGCAGCCTTGGCGCGATGCAGGCGCTGCAGTGGGCGATCGCCTACCCGCGGCGCATCGCCAATGCCATCGTCATCGCCGCCGCGCCCAAGCTGTCGGCGCAGAACATCGCGTTCAACGAGGTCGCGCGCCAGGCGATCACCACCGACCCGGATTTCCACGGCGGCGATTTCTACACGTACAACGTGGTGCCGCGGCGCGGCCTGCGCCTGGCGCGCATGATCGGCCACATCACCTATCTGTCGGACGACGCGATGATGGAGAAATTCGGCCGCAGCCTGCGCTCGGGCGCGATCAACTTCCATTTCGACGTCGATTTCGAGGTCGAATCCTACCTGCGCCACCAGGGCGACAAGTTTGCCGAGTATTTCGACGCCAACACCTACCTGCTGATCACGCGGGCGCTCGATTATTTCGACCCGGCCGGGGCCTGCGACGGCAACCTCACCCGTGCCCTGGCGCCGGTCAAGGCGCGCTTTTTCATCGCTTCGTTCACTTCGGACTGGCGCTTCGCGCCGGAGCGTTCGCGCGAGATCGTCAAGGCCCTGCTCGACAACCGCGCCGACGTTTGCTATGCGGAAATCGACGCGCCGCACGGGCACGACGCGTTCCTGCTCGACGACCCGCGCTACCACGCGCTGCTGCGCGCCTACTTCGACAACGTCGCGCGCGAATGCGGGGCGGCGGCATGAATACTTCGCTGCCGGTACCGGCGATCGCCGGCCGCGCCGACCTCGAGGCCATCGCCGCCTGGGTGGCGCCGGGCGCGAGCGTGCTCGACCTGGGCTGCGGCGAAGGCCTGCTGCTGCAATTCCTGAAGCAGAGCCGCGACGTGCGCGGCTACGGCATCGAAATCAGCGACGCCAATGTGCTCGCCTGCGTGAAGAACTCGGTCAGCGTGATCCAGAGCAACCTCGAGACCGGGCTCGCCGGCTTCGACGCCGGTTCCTTCGATTACGTCATCCTGTCGCAGACGCTGCAGGCGATGCGCCATACCGAGGAAATCATCATGGAGATGCTGCGCGTCGGGCGCCAGGGCATCGTCTCCTTTCCCAATTTCGGCTATTGGCCGCAGCGCCTGCAGATCATGCGCGGGCGCATGCCCGTATCCGACGTGCTGCCCTACAACTGGTACGACACGCCGAACGTGCACCTGTGCACGCTGGAGGACTTCGAGGCGTTCTGCGCCGCGCACGGCGTGCGCATCCTCGAGCGCATCGTGATGCAGGGAGAGCGCCGCATCAGCTTCGCCCCGAATCTGCGCGGCAGCGTGGCGGTATACCGGTTCGAAAAGAAATAGGCGCTCAGGCGCCGCGCGGCTGCGCCTGCTCCACCGCGCCGATCTGCGCGCGCATCTGCCACACCAGCCACAGGCCGGGAAGCGCGGCGACGAAGGTGAACACGAAGAAATTCGCCCAGCCCATGGCCTCGACCAGTCCGCCCGTCACCGGCCCGAACAGGATGCGCCCGAGCGAAGCGAGCGCGGAGAGCAGCGCATACTGGGTGGCGGAAAAGCTGTGGTTGCACAGCGCCATGGCGAAGGCGACGAAGGCCGCCGTGCCCATGCCGCTGGCGAGATTCTCGAAGCCCACGGCGAACACCAGCAGCGGATAGCTCTTGCCCGCCCAGGCGAGGACGGCGAAGGAAAGGTTGGAGATCGCCTGCAGCACGCCGAACAGCAGCAGCGCGCGCATCAGGCTCATGCGCACCAGCAGCAGGCCGCCGAAGAGCCCGCCTGCGAGCAGCGACACCAGCCCCAGGACCTTGTTGATGGTGCCGACGTCGGTGAGCGAGAAGCCGACGCCGCGGATCAGAAATGCCGTGGTCAGGGTGCCGGCGAGCGCGTCGCCGAATTTGTACAGGATGATCAGCGCGAGCAGCTGCAGCGCGCCGGGCCGCGACACGAGGTCGCGCAGCGGCTCGACCACGGCCTCGCGCAGGCTGCGCGGCGGCGTTCCGCGCAGCTCGGGCTCGGGCGCAAGCAGGCTGGTGGCGAGCCCGACGCCCATCAGCGCCGCCATCACGAAGAAGGTCTGGCGCCAGCCGATGTGGTCGGCGAGGATCAGCGCGAGGCCGCCGGAGGCGAGCATCGCGATGCGGTAGCCGAGCACGCTCACCGCGGCGCCCATGCCGCGCTCGGCCGCGGGCAGCAGGTCGGTGCGATAGGCGTCGATGACGATGTCCTGCGATGCCGAGGCGAACGCCACCCACAGCGCCAGGCAGCCGAGCAGCCACAGGTCCGCGTTCGGCGGGGAAACCGCCATGGCGGCAATGCCCGCGACCAGCGCCAGCTGCGTGAGCAGCATCCAGCCGCGGCGGCGGCCGAGGAAAGGCGGCACGTAGCGGTCCATCAGCGGCGACCAGAACACCTTGAGCAGGTAAGGGATGCCGATCCAGGAAAACCAGGCCATGGTCATGATGTCGGTGCCGGACACGGTCAGCCAGGCCTGCAGCGTGCTTCCGGTCAGCGCCAGCGGCAGGCCCGAGGAGAATCCGAGCAGCAGCACGGCGGCGATGCGCGGGCTGCGCAGGATCTCCGTATAGGGCGAGGACATGCGGCCGATTCTACCTGCGATAAGGGCATTGAAGGTTGATTTGCCAAGAGAAAGCCGGTAGCCTAAGAAGCTTCCGCCGGCGCATTGGCCGGATCCGGTTTTACCAATGAGAAAGGCAAGCACAATGAGCAACGATACCGACGTTTCCCGCGAAAAACTCGCTTCCGACCTGCGCATCGTGATCGCCGATGCCGAAGAGCTGCTGCGGGCAACTGCCGGGCAGATGGGCGAAAAAGCCGTGGTCGCGCGCGAGCGCATCCAGGAGAGCCTGCGCGTGGCCAAGGACAAGCTCGCCCGTGCCGAGGAAGTCATGCTCGACAAAACCAAGGCCGCGGCGCGCGCCACCGACGACTACGTGCATGACCATCCCTGGGGCGCGGTGGGCATCGCCGCCTCGGTCGGGCTGGTCATCGGCATGCTGATCAGCCGCCGCTAGTCATGGCGGCAGGCGAAGGCAGCGCCGCGCGCGGCGGCCTTCTGCAATCGATCAAGCATCTCGGGCGCACCGCGTTGGGTGCGGCGCAGACGCGCCTGGAAATTCTTGCCACCGAAATCGAAGAGGAGCGGGTGCGGCTGGAGCAGATGCTGCTCCTTGCGCTCGCCGCAGCGTTCTGCCTTGGCATGGCGATAGTGCTCGCCGCGGGCGTGGTGGTGCTGTATTTCTGGGACACGCACCGGCTGCTCGCGGCCGGCGTGCTCGCGCTCCTGTTCATGGCCGCAGGCGTGCTGCTCGGCCTGATGCTGCGCCAGCAGGCGAAATCGCGTCCCAAGCCGTTCGCCGTTACGCGCGGCGAGCTGGCGAAGGATCGCAGCGCGTTGCAGGAGTCTCAAGCGTGAACCGGCGCCTCGCTGCAATCGAGGTCAAGCGGGGGCGCCTGCTCGAGCGTGCCGCGCGCCAGCGCGAGGACCTGGGGCAGGCGCTGCAGTTCCTGGTGCAGCCGCTCGGTTTTGTCGACCGCTGCATCGGCGCGGTGCGCAAGGTCGCCTCGCATCCGCCGCTGCTGGCCGGCGCGGTATTCGTGTTCGCGCTGCTGCGCCCGCGCCGCGCGTTCAGATGGGCGCGACGCGCCTTCGCCCTGTGGCAGGGCTATCGCTGGCTCGCGCAGAAAGCGACAGGCTGAACCGTGCGCAAGCCAGTGATCGTCAGGAACGTGATGGACATGATGGACCGGGAGCGCAAATACGTTCTCGGCGAAGTCGTGCAGATCACCGGCCTCATGCCTTTGCTGATGAAGCCGCGCAACAAGCAGAAATGGACGGCCGAGGACAAGCGCCAGATCGTGAACCACCTGCGCCGCCTGTCCATGGTCAGCCCTTATCTCGCGGTGATGGTGATGCCGGGCTCTTTCGTCGTGCTGCCGGCGCTCGCCTGGTGGCTGGACCGGCGGCGGCAAAACAGCCTGCGCAAGAACCTGCCTCCGGGCAGCAACCCTGCCTGAGCGCGCAAGCGCGGCCGGCTAGCGCGCGTAGTCGATAATCAGCGGCGCGTGGTCGCTGAAGCGCTGCGCTTTGTAGATCGCCGCCTTCTTCGCCTTGGCCGCGATTCCCGGTGTCGCGATCTGGTAGTCGATGCGCCAGCCCACGTTCTTTGCCCAGGCCTGTCCGCGATTGGACCACCAGGTATAGGCATCGCCGGTCGTGTCCGGATGCAGGCGGCGGTAGACATCGACCCAGCCCTGCTCGTCGAACACTTGGGTGAGCCAGGCACGCTCTTCGGGCAGGAAGCCCGAATTCTTCTGATTGCCGCGCCAGTTCTTCAGGTCGATTTCCTTGTGCGCGATATTCCAGTCGCCGCAGATGACGATCTCGCGTCCGCTTGCCCTGAGCTTGCCCAGGTGCGGCATGAATTCGCCCAGAAAACGGAACTTCGCCTGCTGGCGTTCCTCCGAACTCGAGCCTGAGGGGAAATAGACCGAGATCACGCTTAGATCGCCGAAATCGGCGCGCAGGTAGCGGCCTTCGGCGTCGAACTCGCGCGAGCCGAAGCCTTTGACGACCTTGTCCGGCGGCTTGCGGCAATACATGCCGACGCCGCTATAGCCCTTCTTCTCGGCGCAGCTGAAATGCCCCGTGTAGGGGTGGTGGTTGAGCGTCGTGGGCGCAAGATCGGGCAGCTGTGCCTTCACTTCCTGCATGCACACCACGTCGGCCTTCTGCAGGCGCAGCCATTCGAGCACACCTTTGCTCACGGCGGAGCGTATGCCGTTGAGATTGACCGTGATAATGCGTAACATGGATGGACTCAGGCGCGCCATCGCGCGCACCAAGATTGGTAAATGTCCGATTTTCGCAAAGAGTTCATCGCCTTCTGCATCGATTGCGGCGTGCTGCGCTTCGGCCAGTTCAAGACCAAGGCCGGGCGCATGTCGCCCTATTTTTTTAACGCCGGCCTGTTCAATGACGGCGCAATGCTCGGGCGGCTCGGGGAATTTTACGCGAAAGCGATCCTCGCCGCGGAAGCGCCTTTCGACATGCTGTTCGGCCCCGCCTACAAAGGCATACCGCTGGCTGCGAGCATCGCGATCGCGCTGGCACGGGCCGGGCGCAACGTCCCCTACGGCTTCAACCGCAAGGAGGCCAAGGACCACGGCGAAGGCGGACGCACCATAGGCGCGCCGCTCGCCGGACGCGTGCTGATCGTGGACGACGTGATCTCGGCCGGCACTTCGGTGCGCGAGTCGGTGGAACTGATCCGCGCCGAAGGCGCCACGCCCTGCGGCGTAGCCATCGCGCTTGACCGGCTGGAGCGCGGCACCGGCGAGCGCTCGGCCGTGCAGGAAGTGCGCGAACAACTCGGCCTGCCGGTGATCGCCATCGCCGACCTCGGCGACCTGCTGCAGTATCTCGGCGCCAGGCCCGAGCTGGCGCCGCAGCTGCTCGAAATCGAAAACTACCGTCAACTTTACGGAGCGCATGCTCATGCCTAAAGCGCCAGCCCTGATCTTCACGGCCCTGCTCGTGTTCGCAGCGGCGCCCGCGTCGGCCCTGTACAAATGCAAGGACGACAAGGGCAAGACCTACTACACCGACCGGCCGCCGGCGGCCTGCATCGGCAAGGAAATGGACGAGCTGGACAAGCAGGGCACGGTGGTGAGAAAGCGCGAGGCCATGCTGACGCCCGAACAGCAGGCGGCGCGCGAAGCCGAAGAGAAGCGCAAGAAGGACGAGGAGGCGCAAGCGCGAGAGGAGAAGCGCAAGAACCAGGCGCTGCTCAACACCTATTCGAGCGAAAAGGACATCGAAGACGGGCGCCAGCGGGCGCTGAAGCAGTCGGAGCAGGCGTCCAGGGAAATTCAGAAGCGCATCGACGAAGCGAGCGAGCGCGCCAAGAAGCTGGCCGCCGAGAAGGAGTTCTACGCGAAGAAGCCGATGCCGAAGAAACTGCAGGACGACCTCAGGAACAACGAGATCGATCTGAAGGTGCAGCAGGACGCGCTCGCGGCGAAGCAGAAGGAGCTGGGCGAAATCAACGCCAAGTACGACGAGGACAAGCGCCGCTATCTGGAGCTGACCGGCGCGAAGCCAAAGGCCGCGGCGGCAGCGAAGAAATAACGGCGCTTGGGGCAAAGGCTAACTTTCGCGCAGCGAAAGTTAAGCTGCGCAAGCAGCGGCCGCAGCCACAAGCCCTTATTTTCTGGAGTTGACCGGCGCGAAGCCAAAGGCCGCGGCGAAGAAATAATCAGCCGGCGAGCTTCTTCTTCAGGATTTCGTTGATCTGGGCCGGGTTGCCCTTGCCCTTGGTCGCTTTCATCGCCTGGCCGACCAGCGCGTTGAACGCCTTTTCCTTGCCCGCGCGGTATTCGTCCACGGATTTCGGATTTGCCGCGAGCACTGCATCGACGATTTTCTCGAGTTCGCCCGCGTCCGAAATCTGTTTCAGCCCGCGCCTGTCGATGATCGCGTCCGCGTCGCCCTCGCCCGCCCACATCGCGTCGAACACGTCCTTCGCCATCTTGCCGGAAATGGTGTTGTCGCGAATGCGCAGCAGCAAGCCCGCGAGCTGCTTGCTCGACACCGGCGACGCGCCGATCTCGAGTCCGGCGCCGTTCAGCGCGCCGGCCAGCTCCCCCAGTATCCAGTTCGCCGCCAGTTTGGCGTTGTCGCTGCCGGCCAGCCCGACGGCGTTCTCGAAAAATACGGCTATCTCGATCGACTGGGTAAGCGACAGCGCGTACTCCGGGGACAGGCCGAATTCGCGCCGGTAGCGCGCGCGCTTCTCCTCCGGAAGTTCCGGCATTGCAGCGCGGATCCGCTCGATGCTGGCGTCATCGATCGCCAGCGGCAGCAGGTCCGGATCGGGAAAATAGCGGTAGTCGTGCGCATCTTCCTTGGTGCGCATCATGCGCGTCTCGCCCGTGTCCGGATCGAACAGCACCGTCGCCTGCTGGATGGTGCCGCCGTCCTCGAGCGTCGCGATCTGCCAGCGCACTTCGTATTCGATCGCCTGCTGCAGGAAACGGAAGGAGTTGAGGTTCTTGATCTCGCGCCGCGTTCCCAGCGGTCCGCCGGGGCGGCGCACCGACACGTTGGCATCGCAGCGAAACGAGCCTTCCTGCATGTTGCCGTCGCAGATGCCGATCCAGCGCAGCAGCGCGTGCAGCGCCTTGGCGTAGGCCACGGCTTCCTCGGCGCTTCTCATGTCGGGTTCGGTCACGATTTCCAGCAGCGGCGTGCCGGCGCGGTTGAGGTCGATGCCGCTCATGCCGTGGAAATCCTCGTGCAGGCTCTTGCCCGCGTCCTCCTCCAGGTGCGCGCGCGTGAGATGCACCGTTTTTTCGCCGGCCGCGGTCACGATCGCGACGCTGCCGCCGGTGACGACCGGGAGCTCGTACTGGCTGATCTGATAGCCCTTGGGCAGGTCGGGGTAGAAATAATTCTTGCGCGCGAACACCGAGCGGCGGCTGATCACTCCGGGCCCGCCCACCGCGAGGCCGAAGCGTATGGCGCGCTCCACCGCCCCGCGGTTCAGCACCGGCAGCACGCCGGGCAGCGCGATGTCCACCGCGCAGGCCTGCGCATTGGGCGCCGCGCCGAACTGCGTCGCCGCCGCGGAAAAGATCTTCGACACGGTGGAGAGCTGCGCGTGGGTCTCGATGCCGATGACGGTTTCCCAGTCCATCGCCTACTCCGTTCCCGCGGGCTGGCGCAGGTGCCAGTCGGTCGCGAGCTGGTACTGGTGCGCGGCGTTGAGCATTTTCGCTTCGGAGAAATAATTGCCGGCGATCTGCAGCCCCACCGGCAGGCCGCCCTCGCCGAAGCCGCAGGGGATCGACATCGCCGGCAGGCCGGCGAGATTCGCCGCCACCGTGTAGATGTCGATCAGGTACATCTGCACTGGATCGGCAACCTTAGCCCCTATGGCGAACGCGACGCTGGGCGTGGTCGGCCCGAGGATCAGGTCGCACTGCCCGTAGGCCGCGGCGAAATCCTGCGCGATCAGGCGGCGGATTTTCTGCGCCTTGAGGTAGTAGGCGTCGTAATAGCCGTGCGACAGCACATAGGTGCCGACGAGGATGCGCCGCTTCACTTCCGCGCCGAAACCCTGCGCGCGGCTCTTGCAGTACATGTCGGCGAGGTCGGCATATTCGGGCGCGCGATAGCCGTAGCGCACGCCGTCGAAGCGCGACAGGTTGGATGAGGCCTCGGCCGGCGCAATCACGTAGTACGCGGGCACCGACAGCCCGGAATTGGGCAGGCTGATGGAAACGCGCTTCGCGCCGAGCTTCTCGAACTGCGCCAGCGCGGCTTCCACCGCGTCGGCCACGTCGGCGGACAGGCCGGCGCCGAAATATTCCCTGGGCACGCCGATGCGCAGGCCCGCCAGCGGCTGCCCGAGCGCGGCGGCATAGTCTTCGGCCGGCCGCTCGAGGCTGGTCGAATCGCGCGCATCGAACCCGGCCATCGCATTGAGCATCAGCGCCAGGTCCTCTGCGCTCTTCGCCATCGGCCCGCCCTGGTCCAGGCTGGAGGCGAAGGCGATCATGCCGTAGCGCGACACCACGCCGTAGGTGGGTTTCAGGCCGCAGATGCCGGACAGGGCCGCGGGCTGCCGGATCGAGCCGCCGGTGTCGGTGCCGATCGCGGCCGGCGCCAGGCGCGCGGCCACCGCCGCCGCCGAGCCGCCGCTGGAGCCGCCGGGCACGCGCGTGCGGTCCCAGGGATTTTTCACCGGACCGAAGTAGCAGGTCTCGGTGGACGAGCCCATGGCGAATTCGTCCATGTTGGTCTTGCCCAGCAGCACCGCGCCGGCCGCGTTGAGCTTTTCCACCACGTGCGCGTCGTAGGGGCTGATGAAATTCGCCAGCATCTTCGAGCCGCAGGTGGTGCGCCAGCCCCTGGCGCAGAAGATGTCCTTGTGCGCCACCGGAATGCCGGTGAGCGGCTGCGCCCTGCCCGCGGCGATCAGCGCATCGGCCGCGCGCGCCTGCGCCAGGCTCTTTTCCGCATCGACGGTGACGAAGGCGTTGAGCCCGGGATCGAGCCGCGCGATGCGCGCGAGGCAGGACTGCGTCAGCTCGACGCTGGAGAGCTGCTTCTGCGCGAGCATGAGGGAAAGCTGTTTGAGCGTGAGATTGACCATGTGCGGCGAAGCGCGCGAACCGCCGCCAGTGCAGCGCGGCCCGGCGGCCCCAGACCCTATTCGATCACTTTCGGCACCAGGTACAGGCCGTCCTCGACCTGCGGCGCGATGGTCTGGAACAGCGCATGCTGGTCGGCCTCGGTGACGCGGTCATCGCGCAGGCGCTGCACCACGTCCTGCGCGTGCGCCATCGGCTCGACCCCCGCGGTGTCCACCGACTGCATCTGCTCGATCAGCCCGAATATGCCGTTCAGCTGGCCCTGCGCGGCGGCCGCGTCGGCATCAGTAATTTCGATGCGGGCGAGCCAGGCGATGCGCTTGACCTCGGGCAGGGACAACGGCATGGAATTTGGGCTTAAATGGTGCGTTAAAGTGCGGTATTATAACGTATTTACCAGCCCCGATTCGGATTGGAACACTAGCAAATGTTCGGATTTCTACGCGGTTATTTTTCCGATGACCTGGCCATCGACCTGGGCACGGCCAACACGCTCATCTACGTGCGCGGCAAAGGCATCGTGCTCGACGAACCTTCGGTCGTCGCGATCCGTCAGGAAGGCGGCCCCAGCGGCAAGAAGACAATTCAGGCGGTAGGCAAGGAGGCGAAGCAGATGCTGGGCAAGACGCCCGGCAACATCGTCGCCATCCGGCCGATGAAGGACGGCGTGATCGCCGACTTCACCGTGACCGAGCAGATGCTGAAGATGTTCATCAAGAAGGTGCACGTCTCGCGCCTGCTCTCGCCCAGTCCGCGCATCATCATCTGCGTTCCCTGCGGCTCGACCCAGGTCGAGCGGCGCGCGATCCGCGAGTCGGCGATCGGCGCGGGCGCGTCGCAGGTGTTTCTGATCGAGGAGCCGATGGCCGCTGCGATCGGCGCGGATCTTCCGGTGGCCGAGGCCACCGGCTCGATGGTGGTGGACGTCGGCGGCGGCACCACCGAAGTGGGCGTGATTTCGCTCGGCGGCATGGTGTACGCCGGCAGCGTGCGCGTCGGCGGCGACAAGTTCGACGAAGCCATCATCAACTACATCCGGCGCAACTACGGCATGCTGATCGGCGAGGCCACGGCGGAAAAGATCAAGAAGGAAATCGGCTCGGCCTTCCCCGGTTCCGAGGTGCGCGAGATGGAAGTGAAGGGACGCAACCTGGCCGAAGGCATTCCGCGCAGCTTCACCATTTCCTCGAACGAAATTCTGGAAGCGCTCACCGATCCGCTCAACAGCATCGTCAGCGCGGTCAAGTCCGCGCTCGAGCACACCCCGCCGGAACTGGGCGCGGACATTGCCGAGAAAGGCATGGTGCTCACCGGCGGCGGCGCGCTGCTGCGCGACATCGACCGCCTGCTGATGGAGGAGACCGGCCTGCCGGTGATCGTCGCGGACGATCCGCTCACCTGCGTGGTGCGCGGCTCCGGCATGGCGCTGGAGAAGATGGACAAGCTCGCCTCTATCTTCACCAATGACTGAACCCGGCAATGGCTGAGGGCCGATGAGCCAAGGCGCGGTTTGCCGGCCCCCGCAGCGCCTGTCGTCCGTTACCGTTTAGCGCGCGCATGGAACACCAGCCGCCACCGTTCTTCAATCGCGGTCCGGCGCCCCTCGTCCGCCTCACCTTTTTCGTTTCGCTCGCGATCCTGCTGATGGTGCTCGATGCGCGCTTTCGCTACGCCGAAAGCGTGCGCCAGGTGGTCGCGCTCGCCGCCTATCCGATACAGCGCGTCGCCATGGCGCCGGTGGACCTGTTCAACGGCGTAGTGAATTACTTCAGCAGCACCGCCGCGCTGCGCGCGGAAAACGAGGCGCTGCGCGCCAGGCAGTTGCGCGCCGCGCCGGAGCTGCTGCAGCTCGAAGCGCTGAAGGAGGAAAACAACCAGCTGCGGCGCCTGCTCGACGCGCGCGAACGCCTGCCGCGCAAATCGGTGTTCGCGGAAATTCTCTATGCCGCGCGCGACCCGTTCTCGCGCAAGGTGGTGATCGACAAGGGATCGCAGAACGGCATCCTTGCGGGCGAACCGGTGATCGACGATGTCGGCGTGATCGGCCAGGTGACGCGCGTATACCTGCTCATGAGCGAGGTGACGCTGCTCTCGGACAAGGACCAGGCGATCCCGCTGCAGGTGCTCAGGAACGGCCTGCGCGCGGTGGCCTACGGCGGGGCCGACGGCGGCATGCTCGATCTGCGCTTCATGGCCGCCAATGCCGACATCAAGAACGGCGATGTGCTGGTCACATCCGGCATCGACGGAACCTATCCGCCCGGCCTGCCGGTAGCCACGGTGGCGCGCATCGAGCGCGACGCGGCCTACGCCTTCGCCAGGATCACGCTCGCGCCGACCGCCGGCACCGACCGCTATCGCCAGGTGCTGGTGCTCTCCAACGAGGCGAAACCGCCGCCGCCCGAACCCGAGCCGACGACGCGCAAGCCGGCCAAACCGAAACGCCCGCGCAAGGCCGAATAGCATGCAAATGCAGGCACAAGCGCAACGCATCCTGCTTCCGGCCAAGGCCAGCTTCATCGTGCTGACCCTGCTGCTCGGGCTGCTGTTCAGCCTGCTGCCCTGGCGCAGCATGGCAGGGGTACCGGACCTTACCGCGACGGTGCTCGTATTCTGGTGCATCCACCAGCCGCGCCGCGTCGGCATCGGCATCGCCTGGTGCCTCGGCCTGCTGCTCGACGTGGGCAATGGCGCGCTGCTCGGCCAGCACGCGCTCGCCTATTCGGTGCTCGCCTTCCTCGCATTCGCGGTGCACCGGCGCATCCTCTGGTTCCCGCCGTGGGAGCAGGCGCTGCATGTGCTGCTGCTGCTGCTGACGACGCAGGCGCTGACGCTGGTGATCCGCATCGCGGCCGGGGCGGACTTCCCCGGCTGGACCTATTTCGCCGGCAGCTTCATCTGCGCCGCGCTGTGGCCGCTGCTGAACTTCCTGCTGCTGCTGCCGCAGCAGAAGCCGGAAGTCGTGGACGAGAACCGGCCGATCTAGCCCATGCGCCTAGCGGAATTCAAGGACCACCAGCGCGAACTGCATAATTTTCACCTGCGCATCGGCATCGCCGGGGCGTTCGTGCTCGCCGCTTTCGCGCTGCTGCTGGTGCGCTTCGTCTACCTGCAGGTGATCCAGTACGACTACTACCGCACCAAGGCCGAGGACAACCGCATCTCCATCGTGCCGATCATGCCCAACCGCGGCCTGATCCTCGACCGCAACGGCACCGTGCTCGCGCGCAATTACTCGGCCTACACGCTGGAAATCTCGCCGGGCAAAGTCTCCGACCTGGACACGACCATCAACGAGCTCGAGGGCGTGGTCGAAATCCGCCCCAGCGACCGCGCCCGCTTCAAGCGCCTGATGATCGAGGCCAAGGGCGCGGACAGCCTGCCCATCCGCACGCGCCTGACCGACGAGGAGGTGGCCAGATTCGCGGTCAACCGCTACCGCTTTCCCGGGGTCGACATCCAGGCGCGCCTGTTCCGCCAGTACCCGCTGAGCGAGCTCGCATCGCACGTAACCGGATATATAGGACGCATCAACGAGCGCGACCTCGAGCGGCTCGACGAGGCCGATCTCAGCGCCAACTACAAGGGCACGGACCACATCGGCAAGACCGGGCTGGAGCAGAGCTACGAGGGCGAACTGCACGGCATCACCGGCTATGAGCAGGTCGAAGTCGACTCCGCCGGCCGCGGCGTGAGAACGCTGTCGCGCACCTCGCCCATTCCCGGCAACAATCTGGTACTGACGCTGGACATCAAGCTGCAGCAGGTGGCCGAGCAGGCGTTCGGCGACAACCGCGGCGCGCTGGTGGCGATCGAGCCTTCCACCGGCGACATCCTCGCCTTCGTCTCCAAGCCCGGCTTCGACCCCAATCTGTTCGTCGACGGCATCGATCCGGCGAGCTGGGACGAACTCAACAATTCGCCCGACCGGCCGCTGGTCAACCGCGCGCTCACCGGCACCTATCCGCCGGGCTCGACGTTCAAGCCCTACATGGCGCTCGCGGCGCTCGAGCTGGGCAAGCGCACGCCGCAGCAGACGATCAACGATCCGGGCTATTTCAATTTCGGCGGCCACCGCTTCCGCGACGACAAGCCCGGCGGCCACGGCGCGGTCGACATGTACAAGTCGCTGGTGCAGTCCTGCGACACCTACTATTACATGCTCGGCAACGACCTCGGCATCGACAACATCGCGCGCTTCATCGGCCAGTTCGGCTTCGGCGCAAAGACCGGCATCGACATCGAAGGCGAAGCCACGGGCGTGCTGCCCTCGCCCGAATGGAAGCGCAAGCGCTTCAAGAAGCCGGAGCAGCAGAAATGGTATGCCGGCGAAACCATCAGCATCGGCATCGGACAGGGCTACAACGCCTATACCCCGCTGCAGATGGCCGAGGCGATTGCGACGCTGGCCGACAACGGCGTCATGTACCGCCCGCACCTGGTCAACTACATCGAGAACGTCAGGAGCGGCGAGCGCAAGCCGGTCGAGCCCAAGGTCAGGCGCAGCATCGCGCTGAAACCGGCGAACCTGGAATTCATCAAGCGCGCGCTCGCCGGCGTGAACATCGAGGGCACGGGAGCGCGCGCGTTCGCCAACGCCGGATACACCAGCGCCGGCAAGACCGGCACGGCACAGGTGATCGCGATAAAGCAGAACGAGAAATACAATGAGAAACACGTGACCGAACGCCACCGCGACCACGCGCTGTTCATCGCGTACGCACCGCTGGAAAGCCCCAAGATCGCGCTTGCCGTGGTGGTGGAGAACGCCGGCTTCGGCGCGCGCGCCGCCGCGCCGATCGCGCGCCAGGTGCTCGACTACTATCTGCTCGGCAAGAGCGCCGAGCATCCCGCCGACGCGGTTCCCGGGGACGAAGGCGATGATTAGGGCGCTGTGGCTGCGTTTCACCGACAATATCGATCCGCCGCTGTTTACGCTCGCGCTGGCGCTGCTCGTGCTCGGCATGATGACCCTGGCGAGCGCGGCCCACGATACGCCGGCCCGCATCAGCGGCCAGGCGGTCAATATCCTCGTCGCGCTATCGGTGATGTGGATTGCGGCGCAGTTCCAGCCGCAGACGCTGATGCGCTTCGCGCTTCCCGCCTACGCGCTCGGACTTGCGCTGCTGATCGGCGTGGCGCTGTTCGGCGACGTGGTCAACGGCGCGCGCCGCTGGCTCAACCTCGGCGTCACCCGCATCCAGCCCTCGGAGATCATGAAGATCGCGATGCCGCTGATGCTCGCCTGGTATTTCCACAAGCACGAGGCGGCGCTGCGGCTGCGCGAATACTTCGTCGCCTGCCTGCTGTTGCTGGTGCCGGTGATGCTGATCGCGCGCCAGCCCGACCTGGGAACGGCGCTGCTGGTGGCGGCAGCGGGCTTCTACGTCATCTTTCTCGCCGGCCTGTCCTGGCGAATCCTGATCGGCCTCGTGCTCGCGGCCTGCGCCAGCCTGCCGTTCATGTGGTCGCTGATGCACGACTACCAGCGCCGCCGCATCCTGACGCTGCTCGATCCGACTTCGGACCCGCTCGGCGCCGGCTATCACATCATCCAGTCGGTGATCGCGGTCGGCTCGGGCGGCGTTGCCGGCAAGGGCTGGCTGCGCGGCACGCAGGCGCACCTGGAGTTCATCCCGGAACGCTCGACCGATTTCATTTTCGCCGTGTTCTCCGAAGAGTTCGGACTCATCGGCAATTGCCTGCTGCTGCTGCTGTACCTGCTGCTGATCGGCCGCGGGCTCGCCATCGCCGCCAACGCGCCCACGTTCTTCACGCGCCTGCTCGCCGGCGCCGTGACGCTGTCGTTCTTCACCTACGCTTTCGTCAACATGGGCATGGTCAGCGGCATCCTTCCGGTCGTGGGCGTGCCGCTGCCGCTGGTGTCCTTCGGCGGCACCGCGCTAGTGACACTGTTCCTGGGCATCGGCATACTGATGAGCATCCACAGGCACCGCAAGCTGGTACAGACCTGACGTGAAACCGACGCCGCCCCGGGGACAAGCCAGCGCGCCGCAACGCGCGCCGGCTTGCATGGCGCACGCCGCGCTGCAGTGGGCCGCCGTCCTCGCCGCGGCGCTGCTGCTGGGCGCCTGCGGCAGCGCGCCGAGTCGCGCGCCGGTGGAGCGCGACAGCGGTGTCGCCGCGCAAAAACCGCGCAGCGCCGCGGCGGCGCCGCGCAGCGGACGCAACGGCGCCTTCTACCAGGACGACGGCCCGGGGGACCACCCGCCCGCGAACCTGGACCAGCTGCCGGACGCCGAGCCCAAAATGGAGCCGCTCGCGCGCGCCGCCAACAATCCCTATACCGTGTTCGGCCAGCAGTACGTGCCGTTCAAGTCGCTCCAGCCTTACCGGCAGCGCGGCATCGGCAGCTGGTACGGACGCAAGTTCCACGGCCAACGCACTTCGAGCGGCGAGCCCTACGACATGTATGCGATGACCGCCGCGCATGCGACCCTGCCGATTCCGAGCTATGCGCGCGTCACCAACATCGCCAACGGGCGCAGCGTGATCGTGCGCATCAACGACCGCGGGCCGTTCCATTCGGGTCGGCTCATCGACTTGTCCTATGCCGCGGCCTACAGGCTCGGCTATGCCGGCGCCGGCAGCGCCACGGTCGAAGTCGAAGCGATCATGCCGGAGGAAATGCCGCTGATCGCGGCGCGCAGGCGCCAGGCGGCAGGCGCCGTTGCCGCAGCGCCACCCGCGGAGCCCGCGCGCGCACCGGCGGTGGCGGCGACACCCGCCGCGCCGGCGGTACTGCTTGCCGCCGCCGCGCCGGCAGCGGCGTCCGAAACACCGCAGGCGCTGCCGATGGACGCGGATGCGCGCGGTATCTATGTGCAGCTGGGCGCGTTTTCGGCGCGCGAAAATGCCGAAAATTTCCGCGTGCGCGTTTATCAGCAGCTTGCCTGGCTCAACGACGCGATCCGGATTTTTGCGCACGAGGGCATGTACCGCCTCGACCTGGGCCCTTACCGCGACCGCGGCGAAGCCGCCGGCATGGCGGAAAAAATACGCGACGCGCTGCAGTTCCAACCCCTGATAGTGGTGCGCTAGCGTGAAACCGGCGGCGCTGTGCCTCGCGCTGGCGCTGTGCGCCTGCGCCGAATTGCCGCAGCAGCGTCCGTCGCCGCCCGCGCCGCAGGCGGCGCCCAGGCCCGCGAGCATTCCGGTTTCGCAGCTGATGCGCCGCCCCGGCGGCTATTACAAGGATGACGGACCGGACGGCGCGCCGCCGCTCGACCTGGACGCCATTCCGGATGCGCAGCCCAAGCCCGAGCCCCTGAACCAGCACGCCAACGACCCCTATGTCGTGTTCGGCAGGGAATACGTGCCGGAGAAGGAATTCTCGGCGCACCGCAAGCAGGGAACCGCCTCGTGGTACGGCCGCAAATTTCACGGCCAGCGCACCTGGAGCGGCGAGATCTACGACATGTACGCCATGACCGCGGCGCATCCGACGCTGCCCATCCCCAGCTATGCGCGCGTCACCAACCTGCAGAACGGAAAAACGGTGGTGGTGCGCATCAACGACCGCGGGCCGTTCGCCTCCGGGCGCATGATGGACCTGTCGTTCGCCGCGGCCTACAAGCTCGGCTTCGCCGACAGCGGCATCGCCGCAGTGGAGGTCGAGAGCATCGTGCTGCCGGCGGCACCGCCGCTGCGTGCCGCCGCCGCGGAAACCATTCCCGTGAGCGCCGGCCTCGCGGGCATCTACCTGCAGCTGGGCGCGTTCTCTTCGCAGGCGAACGCGGAGAGCTTTCGCGACAATATCCGCAAGCAGCTGTCCTGGCTCGGGCAGCCGGTCCGCATCCAGAAGCGCGGCACGCTGTTCCGCCTGCACCTCGGTCCCTTTGCCAGCCGCGGCGAGGCCAATGCGATGGCGGAGAGGATACGCACTGAACTCGACTTCAAGCCGCTGGTCGTAAACAAGCAGTAAGCGCGCCGCGCGCCCAGCCGGCGTGAATCTTCAGCCTGCGCACGGCTGGTATAATTGATGTTTTGCGCCACCCTCATGACACGCCTGCTCGTCCTCCTGCTGCTGCTCCCCGCCCTCGCCTTTGCGGACCTGCCCCCACCGCCCTCGATCGCCGCCAAATCCTGGCTGTTGTACGACTTCACCAGCGCCCAGCCGATCGCCAGCGCGAACCAGCGCGAGCGCGTCGAACCCGCCTCGCTGACCAAGCTGATGACGGCCTACCTCGCGTTTGCGGCGCTGAAGCAGAAGACGCTGAGCCTGGATCAGGTGCTGCCGGTTTCGGAGCGCGCGGCCAGGGCGCCGGGCTCGCGCATGTTCATCGAGCCGCAGAAACCGGTCAAGGTGGAGGAGTTGCTGCACGGCATGATCACGCAGTCGGGCAACGACGCCTGCATCGCGCTCGCCGAGGCCATCGCCGGATCCGAGGATGCGTTCGCGCAGCTGATGAATCGCGAGGCGCAGCGACTGGGCATGAAGGACAGCAACTTCGTCAATTCCACCGGCTTGCCCGATCCCAGGCACTACTCCACCGCCTTCGATCTGGGGCTGCTCGCGGCGGCGCTGATCCGCGACTTTCCCGAGTATTACCCCTTGTATTCGCTGCACGAATACCGCTACAACAACATCACCCAGCCCAACCGCAACCGCCTGCTCTGGCTGGACCCCAACGTGGACGGCATGAAGACGGGCTATACTGAAAACGCCGGCTTCTGCCTGATTGCTTCGGCCAAGCGCGGGACGCGGCGCCTGGTGTCGGTGGTCCTGGGGGCGAATTCCGACAGCGGCCGCGCGCAGGAAAGCCTGAAGCTGCTGAATTACGGCTTCCAGTTCTACGATGCGGTGAAGCTGTACGGCAAAGGCCAGGCGGTGAGCACGCTCGAAATATGGAAAGGCGCCGAGCGGCGGCTCAAGGCCGGCTTTCAGTCCGACCTGTATGTCAGCGTGCCGCGCGGCGCAGGCGAACAGCTGAAGGCCGATCTGGTCAGCACGCAGCCGCTGCTGGCGCCGATCAGCGTGGGACAGAAGGTCGGCACGGTCAAGGTCACGCTGCAGAACAAGCTGCTCGGGGAGTACCCGGTAGTGGCGCTGGAGAATGTGGCGGTAGCGGGATTTTTCGGCCGCAGCTGGGACAGCCTGCGGCTCTGGTTCAAGTGACGGCTGCGGAGCGGCCGTCATCCTGAGGAGCGCGAGCGACGCCCGAAGGAAGTCCCCTTGGGGGACGAAGGATCTGCATCTTCCCGCGGTAACAGCAGATTCCTCGGGCCTTGCCCTCGGAACGACATAGGGAGAACATGGAAATGATTTATCTGAACGGGGAATGGATGCCGATGGAGCAGGCGCGGGTGCCGGTGCTGGACCGCGGCTTTATCTTCGGCGACGGCGTGTATGAAGTGATTCCCTCCTATTCCGGCCACCCGTTCCGGCTGCGCGAGCATCTTGCGCGCCTGCAATCCAGCCTCGACGGCGTGCGCATCGAAAATCCCTACAGCCTGCAGCGCTGGGAGGAACTGGTGCGCGAAATCGTCTCGAAGAACCCGTGGGAAGACCAGGGCGTCTACCTGCAGGTGACGCGCGGCGTGGCGCCGCGCGACCACGCGTTCCCGAAAGGCGTGAAGCCGACGGTATTCATGATGTCCAATGCGCTCACCACACCGGCGCCGGCGCAGCGCGAGCGCGGCGTGGCGGCGGTCACCGTCGCCGACAACCGCTGGCTGCGCTGCGACATCAAGTCGGTGTCGCTGCTGGCCAATTGCCTGCTGCGCCAGGCGGCGGTCGATGCGGGCGCCGTGGAAGCGGTGCTGCTGCGCGAGGGCATGCTCACCGAAGGCTCGGCCAGCAACATCTTCCTGGTCAAGAACGGCGTCATCATCACGCCGCCAAAGAGCAATTTCATCCTGCCCGGGATCACCTACGACGTGGTGATCGAGCTGGCGCGGGCCAACCGCCTGCCGCTCGAAATCCGCCAGGTGAGTGAGGCCGAAGTGCGCGACGCCGACGAACTCTGGCTGACTTCCTCGACCAAGGAAGTGCTGCCGATCTCCACCCTCGACGGCAAAGCGGTAGGCCACGGAGCCGGCGCGGGCAAGCCCGGGCCGATGGCCGCGCGCATGCACCAGCTGTACCAGGACTACAAGCGCACGGTCATGCGCGTCCCGGCCAGAGTCTGAGCGGCGGGCCGCGCCATGCCTTGCGCAAACGCCAATACCGGGGAGCAGGAGGGCAATCCCTCCTTCGCACCGCGATGAGTTCCGTGCCCGAACCCGAGTCGCTGCTCGCCTTCCCCTGCGACTTTCCGATCAAGGTCATGGGCGAGACGCAGCCGGGTTTTGCCCAGGCGGTGATGGCGGTCGTCCTGCGCCACGCGCCGGATTTCGACGCCGCCACCATGGAAATGCGCAAGAGCCGCCTGGGCAAGTACCTGTCGCTGACGGTGACGGTGCGCGCCCAGTCGCGCGAGCAGCTGGACGAGCTGTATCGCGAATTGTGCGACCATCCCATGGTGAAGATGGTGCTCTAGGCATGCACAGCGAAAATCGTCCCTACCCGGTCGAAACTGCGCGCCGAGCCGCGGCCGCAGCGGGCCTGGCCGTGCCGGCACTGGCGCCGCGAATCCGGCGGCTCGGCCTGGTCGAATATCGGCCGACCTATGACGCGATGCGCCAGTTCACCAGCGCGCGCGGCGAGGACACGCCGGACGAGATCTGGCTGCTGCAGCATCCTCCCGTATACACCGCCGGCCTCGCCTGCCGCGCGCGGCACCTGCCGCGCGGCTCGGCCATCGCGCTCGAGCACATCGATCGCGGCGGCCAGATCACCTATCACGGACCCGGCCAGGTGGTGATGTACACCCTGCTCGACCTGGCGCGGCGCCGGCTGAAGATCCGCGACTATGTGCGCCTGCTCGAGCAGGCGGTGATCGACACGCTCGCGCACTACGCCGTTGCGGCACAGCGCAAGGACGGCGCGCCCGGCATCTACGTCGACGGCGCGAAAGTCGCGGCGCTCGGACTGCGCGTGCGCAGCCGCGGCTGCTACCACGGCGTCGCGCTTAACGTCGACATGGACCTCGCGCCGTTCCTGGCGATCGACCCCTGCGGCTACCCGGGCCTGGCGGTGACGCAGACGCGCGCCCTCGGCGTGCGCGCAGACGCGATCGAACTGGGCGAGCGGCTCGCCGCGGAACTGGCACGACTGCTGGCACAGCATGAGCGCGGGCGCTGAAAAAGGCCGCGCCAAGACGGCGCGCATCCCGATCAAGATCCAGCCGCAGGAACGCCTGCGCAAGCCCGAATGGATCCGCGTCAAAGCCGGCTCGGGCAACACGCGCTTCGAGGAAATCAAACGGCGCCTGCGCGAGAACAAGCTGCACACGGTGTGCGAGGAAGCCTCCTGCCCCAATATCGGCGAGTGCTTCGGCAAGGGCACGGCGACCTTCATGATCCTGGGCGAGCTGTGCACGCGGCGCTGCCCGTTCTGCGACGTGGCGCACGGGCGGCCGGCGCCGCCCGATGCCGAGGAGCCGGCGCACCTGGCGCAGACCATCGCGGCGCTGGCCCTCGACTATGTGGTCATCACCAGCGTCGACCGCGACGACCTGCGCGACGGCGGCGCGCGCCATTTCGCCGACTGCATCCGCGCGGTGCGCGAGTTCTCGCCGCGCACGCGCATCGAAGTGCTGGTGCCGGATTTCCGCGGCCGCCTGGACGTCGCGCTGGAAATACTCGCGGCCGACGCGCCCGACGTGATGAACCACAATCTGGAGACCGTGCCGCGGCTGTATCGCCAGGCGCGGCCGGGCGCGGACTACCTGCATTCGCTCAAGCTGCTGCGCGAATTCCGCAGGCTGCGCCCGGACATTCCGACCAAGTCGGGCCTGATGCTGGGCCTGGGGGAAACCGACGAGGAGATAATCGCGGTGATGCGCGACCTGCGCGCGCAGGACGTGGACATGCTCACCATCGGGCAGTACCTGCAGCCGACCGCGCATCACCTGCCGGTGCTGCGCTACGTGCATCCGGACGGCTTCGCCGTATTCGAGCGCGCGGCGCGGGAACTGGGATTCCTGCACGCGGCGATCGGCCCCATGGTGCGTTCCAGCTACCATGCCGACCGGCAGGCGCACGCTGCCGGGGTGTAGGCCGCGCGCCGCGCGCATCGATTCAGTCTTGCAACGGGGGCCGACATGAAAATCCATTTCGCGCTGTGCGCGACTATCCTCTTTGCCGCGCTTGCCGGCGCCCAGGCGCATGCCCTGGACTTGTCCGGCCTGTCGGACAAGGACGCGGTGGCGGGGCTGAAGGAGGCGCTGAACAAGGGTTCCGTGGCTGCAGTGACGGCGCTGGGCAGGCCGGACGGCTTTCTGGGCAATGCGCGCGTCAGGATACCGCTGCCGCAGGGGCTGCAGCAGCTGGAGGCCATGATGCGCGGCCTGGGCATGGGCAAGTACGCCGACGAACTGGTCACCACCATGAACCGCGCCGCGGAGTCTGCGGTAGTCGAGGCAAAGCCCTTGCTGGTGGACGCAGCAAAGAACATGAGCGTGCGCGACGCCAAGGCGATCCTCGGCGGCGGCGAGGACGCCGCCACCCAGTATTTCAGGCGCAGCACCTCGGCGCAGCTCACGCAGAAGTTCCTGCCGATCGTCGCCAGGGCGACGCAGAAACTGAAGCTCGCCGACAAATACAACGAATTCGCCGGCAAGGGCGCCAAATTCGGCCTGGTCGACGCCAAGGACGCCAATCTGAACGACTACGTCACGCGCAAGGCGCTGGACGGCCTGTTCCTGATGATCGCCGACGAGGAGCGGAACATCCGCCGCGATCCGGTGGGGGCGGCGAGCGGCATCATCAGCAAGGTGTTCGGCGCAATCGGCAGGTAGGCGTCCTGCGTCAGCAGGGCCGGCGCCTGTCGCTAGAAGAACACCTCGCTGCGGCGCGTCCCGGCGTCCAGTTCGAACATGGCGTAGCGTATGACATTGGCCGCCTTCTGCAGGCCGAACTTGGACAGGCGCGTCGGCGCGTCGTAATCTTCGTCCTCGGTGCAGATCAGGCGCAGGTCGATCATGGCCACGCGCGATTCGGCGGCGCGCTTGGTCACGCGGTCGTTGAACACCGCCAGCGCCGCGCAGGCCATGCGCTGACGCAGCGGATCCTTGTAATTGGGCGCGAACATGGTGCACACCATGATCGCAAGGCGCGCCGACTGCGCCGCATGGATCAGCTTCGCGAGCGTACGCTCGAACTCGTCCGCGGCAAGCGAGAGCTGCTCCAGCGTCGCCGCGCCGGCATCCGCGGGGTTCTGCAGCAGGCCGCTCTGCTCGATCGCGTGATTGCCTTCGATGAAAATGATCGCGTGCGTGGCGCCCTTGGGCAGCACGGAGGCGGAGCGGGCGCGCTCGACCTCGGCCACGGAGACGACGCTGATCCGCCACTGGTCGCGCGAGCCGGGGAGAAGGTCTTCCTCGAATTTTCCCGGCGACTTGTCGATGCCGCTGTACGCCTCGAGCAGCGCATCGCCAAGCAGCACGACATGCCGGACCGGCCCGCGCCTTCGGGCAGATGCGGCAGACGGCTGTCGGTTCTGGGGCTGGCTCATTGCGCTCACCGCTTCGCTTAGTGCGCCTGCTCCCAGTTTGCGCCCGCGCCCACGTCCACGACAAGAGGCACCGCCAGCCTGGCCACCCCGGTCATCAGTTCGGGCAGGGATTCGCGCACCTGCGCCAGCTCCGCCTGCGGCACTTCCAGCACCAGTTCGTCGTGCACCTGCATCACCAGCTTCGCCGACATGCGTTGCGCGTCGAGCCAGTTCTGCACCGCGATCATGGAGAGCTTGATCAGGTCTGCAGCGGTCCCCTGCATCGGCGCGTTGATCGCGGCGCGCTCGGCGCCCTGGCGCCGGCCGGGGTTCGCGGCGCGTATCTCGGCGAGCCACAGGCGCCGGCCGAATACGGTCTCGACGTAGCCGCGCTCGCGCGCCTGCTCGCGCGTCTGCTGCATGTAGCGCGCCACGCCGGGATAGCGCGTGAAGTAGCTGTCGATATAGGCCTGGGCGGTGGCGCGCTCCAGGCCCAGCGCCTGCGCCACGCCGAAGGCCGACATGCCGTAGATCAGGCCGAAGTTGATTACCTTGGCGTAGCGGCGCTCCTCCGGCGTCACCTCGTGCAGCGTGCGGTTGAAGATTTCCGCGGCGGTGTGGCGGTGCACGTCCTCGCCCGCGGCGAAGGCGCGCAGCAGGTTTTCGTCGCGCGAAATGTGCGCCATGATGCGCAGCTCGATCTGCGAATAGTCGGCCGAGACGATGACGCTGCCCTCGGGCGCGATGAAGGCCTCGCGGATGCGCCGCCCTTCCGGGGTGCGCACCGGGATGTTCTGCAGGTTGGGGTCGGTGCTCGCCAGCCGCCCGGTCACCGCCGTCGCCTGGGCGTAATTGGTGTGCACGCGCCCCGTGTCCGGATTGACCATGCGCGGCAGCTTGTCGGTGTAGGTGGACTTGAGCTTGGTCAGCGCGCGGTATTCGAGCAGGGTCTTCGGCAGCGGATAGTCCGCGGCGAGGCGCTCGAGCACTTCTTCGTCGGTTGAGGGCGCGCCGCTGGGCGTCTTCTTCAGCACCGGCAGTTTCAGCCGGTCGAAGAAGATCTCCCCAATTTGCTTGGGCGAATTCAAATTGAACGGCTGGCCGGCCTCCAGATGCGCCTTGTGCTCCAGCTCCAGCATCTTCTGCCCGAGCTCGCGGCTTTGCGCTTCGAGCAGCGCGGCATCGATGAGCACGCCGTTGCGCTCCATGCGGAACAGCACTTCGCGCGCCGGCAGTTCGATTTCGCGATATACGTATTCGAGGCCGGCTTCAGCCTGCACCTTGGGATAGAGGCACTGGTGCAGGCGCAGGGTGACGTCGGCGTCCTCGGCCGAATACTCGGTGGCGCGCTCCACGCTCACCTGCTCGAAACCGATGCGCTGCGCGCCCTTGCCGGTGACCTCGTCGTAGCTGATGGTGGCGAGCTGCAGATGGCGCTCGGCGAGCGTGCCCATGTCGTGGCGCAGGTGCGATTCGAGCACGTAGGACTCGAGCAGAGTGTCGTGCGCCACGCCGCGCAGCGCGATGCCATGGTTGGCGAGCACATGCTGATCGTATTTCAGGTTCTGCCCGAGCTTGGGCCGGTCCGCGCTCTCCAGCCACGGCCGCAGCAAGGCGAGCGCGCGCGCCACGCCCAGCTGGCGCGGCGCGCCGGCGTAGTCGTGCGCCAGCGGCAGGTAGGCCGCGCGCCCAGGCTCGGCGCAGAAGGACATGCCCACCAGCCGCGCCGTCATCGGATCCAGGCCGGTGGTCTCGGTATCGACGGCGACCAGGGCAGCGCGCTCGAGCACCTTCATCCACCCGGCCAACTGCCCTTCCTCGAGGATGGTGTCGTAATGCCGCGCCACCGGATCGGCCGTGCCCTGCGTCGAAACCGGTGCCGGTGCCGGCACGGACGCCGGCGCAGTCGCTGCGGTGTCCGCGGCGGGCGCGTCCTTGAGCCAGCTCTTGAAGCCGAAGCGCTGGAACAGGCCGGCGAGCTCGGCATCGCCGCGCGGCTGCGGCTCGAGGTCCTCCGGCTTGACCGGCAGCGCCACGTCGCAATACACCGTGAGCAGCTTTTTTGCCTGCGGCAGCCAGGACAGCGCGCGGCGCAGATTGTCCCCCACCACGCCCTTGATCTCAGCCGCATGCGCGACCACACCGTCGAGCGAGCCGTATTGCTTCAGCCATTTGACCGCCGTCTTGGGGCCGACCTTGTCCACGCCCGGAACGTTGTCCACGCTGTCGCCGACGAGCGTGAGGTAGTCGAGCATCAGCTTCGGCGGCACGCCGAACTTGGCTTCGACGCCGGTTTCGTCGAGGCGCTCGTTGTTCATGGTATTGACCAGGGTGACGCGCTCGTTCACCAGCTGCGTCAGGTCCTTGTCCCCGGTGGAGACGACGCAGCGCATGCCCGCCGCCGCCGACTGGCGCGCAAGCGTGCCGATGACGTCGTCGGCCTCCACGCCCTCTATCATCAGCAATGGCCAGCCGAGCGCGACGACGGCCTCATGCAGCGGCTCGATCTGGCGCACGAGGTCATCGGGCATGGGCGGGCGCTGCGCCTTGTACTCCGCATACCATTCGTCGCGGAAAGTCTTGCCCTTGGCGTCGAACACGCAGGCGAGGTAGTCCGGCTTGTAGTCGGCGGCGAGCCGACGTAGCATGTTGAGCACGCCGTAGATCGCGCCCGTGGGCTCGCCGCGCGCATTGCGCAGATCCGGCAGCGCGTGATAGGCGCGATACAGGTAGGACGATCCATCCACCAACAGCAGGGTTTTCATAGAGGGTCAGGAATGAACGGAAAGCTTCCGCGGCCGGCCGACGCCGGCGCAGCAGACATGGCCCACAACGCGCGCGAGTCCTGGCGGATATTCGGGATTATGTCAGAATTCGTCGAAGCCACCGAACGCCTGTCCCAGATCCGCCCGGCTGTGAGCATATTCGGCAGCGCGCGCGTGCTGGAGGATTCTCCCTACTATCTGCTTGCCGAGGACATCGCCCGGCGCCTGTCCGACGCAGGCTTCTCCGTCGTCTCCGGCGGCGGCCCGGGCGTCATGGAAGCGGCGAACAAGGGCGCCTATTTCGGCAAATCGCCCTCGGTGGGCCTCAATATCCAGCTGCCGAACGAGCAGCTCAGCAACCGCTTCCAGGATATCAGCCTCACCTTCCACCATTTCTTTGCGCGCAAGGTCAGTTTCGTCAAGTTCGCCACCGCCTATGTGGTGCTGCCCGGCGGCTTCGGCACGCTGGACGAATTGTCCGAGGCGCTCACCCTGGTGCAGACGGGCAAGACGCGCACCATGCCCATCATCCTGGTGCACACGCCGTTCTGGCGCGGACTGCTGGACTGGTTTCGCGATCGCCTGCAATCGGAGCACATGATCGACACCGCGGACCTGGATCTGGTGCAGACCATAGACGACCCGGCCGCAATCGTCGAAGCAATCTTCAAATACTACGAAAAGCGGGGGTTCGCGCCGTTACCGGCAGAACGGGAGAATCTGCTGAACCTATGATCGCTGAAGAGATGAGCCCCCCGCTTTCGGCGCAGGCTTACCTGGGGCGCAGCACCAGGTTATGCCGTAGCCAAAAGCGGGGGTTCGCGCCGTTACCGGCGGAACGGGAGAACCTGCTCAATCTCTGATGCAGGGTCCGAATCTGCTAAAATCGCAAAGAGACGCCAGTCAACCGGAAGCCCATCATGCGCCGCCTGTTAGGAATAGCACTACTCGGAATTGCGCTTCCGCTCGCGGCGCAACAGCCGCCCAAGCTCGAGCCCCTGCCTGCGCCGCCGCCCCCGCCGCCGGGCATGGCGCCCGATCCGGCCCTGGAGCCGCAAGTAACCATTACCAAGCGTGGCGAGAACAAGGTGGAGGAATACCGCGTCAACGGTAAGCTCTACGCGATGAAAGTCACGCCGCCCGATGGCCCGCCCTACTTCCTGGTCGACGAGGCCGGCAACGGCGTCATGAGCCGGCGCGACTCGCTGGACTCCGGGCTGCGCGTGCCACAGTGGGTGATTCATTCTTTTTGAACTGGTTGGTGGATCCAGGGTAGCGCGCGAGGGGTAATCCCGCGTCGCCGCGTTTTCCCTGGTCCTCGCCCCATGCCCGCATGTCGGTCTTCACCCCGGTCACCCCCGAGCAGCTGTCCACATGGCTGGCGCAATACCGCCTGGGCACGCTGGTGCAGCTGCAGGGCATCGCCGCGGGCATAGAGAACACCAACTACTTCGTCAGCACCACCGGCGGGCGCTTCGTGCTGACACTGTTTGAAAAGCTCACCCCGGCGGAACTTCCGTTCTATCTTGGATTGATGGCGCATCTGGCACAGCACGGCATACCCAGCCCGGCCCCGGCGACGGACCTGAGCGGGCGCATGTTCTCCGAACTCAACGGCAAGCCCGCAGCGCTGATGACGCGGCTGGACGGGGAGGCGGTCATGGCGCCGGCGCCGGCGCATTGCGCCGAGGTCGGCCGGACGCTTGCCGACATCCATCTCGCCGGCCGCTCCTACCCGGGCCAACTGGACAACCCGCGCGGACCGCGCTGGTGGAACGAGGCCGCGGCCGAGGTAAGTCCCTTTCTGGATGCGGCGCGCGCCGGGCTGCTGCGCGCGGAGCTGGAGTTCCAGGCGCAGCAGCGCCATGCGGACCTGCCGCGCGGACCGATACACGCGGACCTGTTCCGCGACAATGTGCTGTTCGCGGGCGCGCGCATCGGCGGAGTCATCGACTTTTACTTCGCCGGCGTCGATTATCTGCTGTTCGACGTGGCGGTCACGCTCAACGACTGGTGCGTGCACGCGGGCGGCGAGATCGACCCGGCGCGCGCGCTTGCGCTGCTGGGCGCCTATCACGAGCGGCGGCCGTTCTGCGCGGCCGAACGTGCCGCCTGGCCGCAGATGCTGCGCGCTGCCGCGCTGCGCTTTTGGCTGTCGCGGCTGTACGACTTCTACCTGCCGCGCCCGGGCGAGCTGGTGCACGCGCACGACCCGGAACACTTCCGCCGCATCCTGGAACTGCGCATCGCCCACGCGGGCGCAGCGCCCTGGGTCGGGGACGCGTGACATGAATACCGTCCCCGCGGGAAACGGCTGGAGCTGGGTGCTGTTCGGCTTCGCGCTGTTTCGCAAGAGCCCGGTCACCTGGGCGTTCCTGTCGCTGACCTACATCATGCTGATGCAGCTCCTCGGCATGATCCCGGTGTTCGGCTGGCTTGCGGCGACCATACTGATACCCGGTTTCTCGGCGAGCTTCATGATCGCCAGCCGCGAACTCGAGCAGGGGCGCCGGCTGCGCATGGATCTGCTGTTCGCAGGATTCAAATCCAACCTGCCGGCACTGCTGCGCCAGGGCTGCCTTTATCTGGCGAGCGGGCTCGCCATTCTCGGCCTGTCCGCGCTGATCGACGGCGGCCTGCTGCTGGAACTGATGGTGCTGGGCACGAGGCCGCCTCCCGCGGCGTTCGAGGAGGGCGCGCTCGCCGCGGCGGCGCTGCTCGCAGCGGCGCTGTATCTGCCGGTGCTCGCGGCCTTCTGGTTCGCGCCGGCACTTTCGGCATGGCGCAATCTGCCGGCGCTGCAGGCGCTGTTCTACAGCTTCTTCGCGGCCATGCGCAATTGGCGCGCGTTCATCGCCTATGGGCTGGCGGTGATGGCGCTGAGCGCGGTCTGCAGTTTCGTGCTGTTCGCGCTCGCGCTGCTGCTGCGCAGTATGCTCGGCAACAGCTCGCAGAATGCGTTCGTGCTGGCGATGCTGCCGGTCATGCTCACCTACGTTCCGACGCTGTTCGCGAGCTTCTACGCCAGTTATCGCGACGTATTCCCCGAGCCCGTTTCCGCCGCGCAAGCGGCGACGGAAGCAAGCTGAGCAGGATGCCCATGAGCGCTCGTCTGCGCGAGATCCCGTACAACTACACCTCGTTCTCCGACCGCGAGATCGTTCTGCGCCTGCTCGGCGAAAAGGCCTGGGACACGCTGCACGAACTGCGCGCGGAGCGCAGGACCGGCCGCTCGGCGCGCATGCTGTACGAGGTACTGGGCGATATCTGGGTGGTGTCGCGCAATCCCTATTTGCAGGACGACCTGCAGGACAACCCTGCGCGGCGCGCGGCGCTGATAGCGGCCATGCACCACCGCCTGGACGAAATCGAAAAGCGCCGCCGGCAGCATCTCGACGAAACGGGAGCGGACGACGAAGCCAGGGCGCAGCTGGCCACGCGCGCCGAGCGCGTCACCTTCCTGCTTGAGCGCGGGCGCGAAGCGGTCGACGCCTTCGCCGCCGGTTTTGCCAGGGTGGCGGCGCTGCGGCGCCTGGCGCTGAAGAAATTGGCCCGCAGCACGCGCCGCGACAACGTTCAGTTCGACGGCCTCGCGCGCGTATCGCACGTCACCGACGCCACCGACTGGCGCGTGGAATACCCCTTCGTCGTGGTCCATCCCGACCGCGAAGACGAGGTCGCCGCACTGGTGCGCGACTGCATCGAGCTCGGACTCACCATCATTCCGCGCGGCGGCGGCACCGGCTATACCGGCGGCGCGGTGCCGCTGACCGAGCTGTCGGCGGTAATCAATACCGAAAAACTCGATGAGCTGGGCGAGGTCGAGAAAAGCTGGCTGCCGGGCGTGCTGCAGCCGGTTGCGACCATACGCTGCGGCGCGGGCGTGGTCACCAAACGCGTAATGGAGGCGGCGGAAGCGGCGGGCCATGTGTTCGCGGTCGACCCGACCTCGGCGGACGCGTCCTGCATCGGCGGCAACGTTGCCATGAATGCCGGGGGCAAGAAAGCGGTGCTGTGGGGCACCGCCCTGGACAATCTGGTTTCCTGGCGCATGGTCGACGCCAACGGCTACTTTCTGGAAGTGACGCGCCTCGCGCACAACCTCGGCAAGATCCACGACGCCGAACTCGCGCGCTTCCAGATCCAGCGCTACCGCCGCGACGGCAGCACGCCGCACGGCGAGCCGGAAATCCTGGAAATTCCGGGCGCGCGCTTTCGCAAGACCGGCCTGGGCAAGGACGTCACCGACAAATTCCTTTCCGGCCTGCCCGGCATACAGAAAGAAGGCTGCGACGGCATCATCACCTCGGCGCGCTTCATCCTGCACAAGATGCCCGCGGCGATCCGCACCGTGTGCCTGGAGTTCTTCGGCCAGGTGCGCGATTCGGTGCCGGCCATCGTCGAGATCAAGCAGTATCTGGACGGGCGCGCCGGCGCCGCGCCCGCTTCGCCGCGGGTGCTTCTGGCCGGCCTGGAGCACATGGACGAGCGCTACCTGAAGGCGGTGGGCTACGCCACCAAGGCGAAGCGCCAGCTCGGCGGCGCCGGCCGGCCGAAGATGGTGCTCATCGGCGACATCGTCGGCGACGACGAGGACGCGGTGGCGGCGGCTGCATCGCAGGTGGTGCGCATCGCCAACGCTCGCGGCGGCGAAGGCTTCGTCGCGGTCTCGGCCGAGACGCGGCGCAAGTTCTGGCTCGACCGCGCGCGCACCGCGGCCATCGCCAAGCACACCAACGCGTTCAAGATCAACGAAGACGTGGTCATTCCGCTGGCGCGCCTGGGCGACTATTCGGACGGCATAGAGCGCATCAACATCGAGCTGTCGATCGCGAACAAGCTGGCGCTGCTCGACGCGCTGGACGAGTATTTCCAGGGCGAGCTGCCCCTCGCCCAGCAGGGCGAGGTGCTGCCGGCGCCCGAATTCCTCGGCGACCGGCGCGAAGCCGCGCGCGAGCTGATCGCCGGCGCGCGCGCGCGCTGGCGCTATCTGCTCGACAACCTCGACCTGCCGGTGGCCGAGGCGCGCGCCGGCACCGTGCCCGGCCTGGCCGCGGTCACCCACGCCGGGCGCAGCGTGTTCTCGCTGCTGCAGGACCACAGCGTGCGCGTGTCGTGGAAGGACGAGGTGCTCGCCGGGCTGGAGCAGCTGTTCGACGGGCTGGTGTTCCGCCACATTCTCGAGGGCTGCCGCGCCATCCACCAGAGCGTGCTCAAGGGGCGCGTGTTCGTGGCGCTGCATATGCATGCCGGCGACGGCAACGTGCACACCAACATTCCGGTGAACTCCGACAATTACGAGATGCTGCGCCAGGCCAACGCCGCGGTGGCGCGCATCATGCGCCTGGCGAAGTCGCTCGACGGCGTGATCTCGGGCGAGCACGGCATCGGCATCACCAAGCTCGAATACCTCGACGCGGGCGAAGTCGAAGCCTTCCGCCGCTACAAGGAACAGTGCGACCCGCAGGGCCGCTTCAATGCCGGCAAGCTGCTCGCCGGCGGCGACCTGCGCAATGCCTACACCCCGAGCTTCAGCCTGATCGGCGCCGAGTCGCTGATCATGGAACAGTCGGAAACCGGCAGCATCGCCGCCTCGATCAAGGACTGCCTGCGCTGCGGCAAGTGCAAGCCGGTGTGCTCCACCCATGTGCCGCGCGCCAACCTGCTCTACAGCCCGAGAAACAAGATCCTCGCGACTTCGCTGCTGATCGAGGCGTTCCTGTACGAGGAGCAGACGCGGCGCGGCATATCGATTCGGCACTTCGAGGAGTTCGGTGACGTCGCCGATCACTGCACCGTGTGCCACAAGTGCGCCAATCCCTGTCCGGTGGACATCGACTTCGGCGACGTCTCGATTGCCATGCGCAACGTGCTGCGCAAGCAGGGCAAGAAGAAATTCAACCCCGGCACCGCGGCCTCGATGCTGTTTCTCAATGCAACCAACCCCAACACCATCAAGATCGCGCGCACCGCGATGATCGAATGGGGCTACCGGGCGCAGCGGCTCGCCTACCGCGCGGCAAAGGCGTTCGGACTCGCCCAGCGCCAGACACGGCGCCCGCCGGCTACCGTGGGGCGGCCCGCGCTGCGCGCGCAAGTGGTGCATTTCGTCAACAAGCCGATGCCGGGCAAGCTGCCCAAGCGCACTGCGCGCGCACTGCTCGACCTCGAGGACCGGCATATCGTGCCCATCATCCGCGACCCGAGTCGCGCCGCGGAGGATGCGGATGCGGTGTTCTACTTTCCCGGCTGCGGTTCCGAGCGCCTGTTCAGCCAGGTGGGGCTGGCGACGCAGGCGATGCTGTACGCAATCGGTGCGCAATGCGTGCTGCCGCCAGGCTATCTGTGCTGCGGCTATCCGCAGACCGCCGCGGGCGAGGAGGATGCGGGCAGGCGCATCATCACCGACAACCGCGTGCTGTTCCACCGCGTCGCCAATACCCTCAACTACCTCGACATCAAGACCGTGATCGTGTCCTGCGGCACTTGCATGGACCAACTGCAGAAATACGAATTCGACAAGATCTTCCCCGGCTGCCGCCTGCTCGACATCCACGAATACCTGCTGGAAAAAGGCGTGAAGCTCGAAGGCGTCGAGGGCGTGCGCTACATGTACCACGACCCCTGCCACACGCCGATGAAGGTGTACCAGCCGCTCGCGGTGGTGAACCGGCTCATGGGCAGCGCGGTGACCCTGAACGAGCGCTGCTGCGGCGAATCGGGTACGCTGGCCATGACCCGGCCGGACATCTCGACCCAGGTACGCTTTCGCAAGGAAGAGGAAATGAAAAGAGGCGCAGCGGCGCTGCGCGCCGACGGCGAGTTTCGCGGCGAGGTCAAGATCCTCACCTCCTGCCCGTCCTGCCTGCAGGGCCTGGCGCGCTACAAGGACGACGCCGGCACCGAGGCCGACTACATCGTGGTGGAGATGGCCAGGCATCTGCTTGGCCCGGACTGGATGGCGGATTATGTGGCCAAGGCGAATCAGGGCGGAATCGAGCGCGTGCTGCTCTGAGGCCCGCGTGAACAGCTTCACATCCAGCGCCAAAGGCCCGGTAGCGGCGTGAAAAAATTGGCAAACGCCGTGTGTGAATTGTGCGATTCTGCCGGCGGGGATACGCTGTGGCAGGACGATTTGTGCCGCGTGGTCCTGGTCGATGACCGCGACTATCCCGGACTCTGCCGCGTCATTCTCAACCGGCATGTGGGCGAAATGACCGATCTGGACATGGCGACCAGGCAAAAACTGATGCGCGTGGTGTTTGCGGTGGAGCAGGCTTTGCGCGAGCAGCTGCGGCCGGCCAAGATCAATCTGGCCAGCCTGGGCAACAAAGTCCCGCACCTGCACTGGCACGTGATCGCGCGCTTTCCCGACGACCGGCATTTTCCCGGCTCGGTCTGGAGCGAGCCGCTGCGTGAGGGGGTTGCGCGCGCGCCCGCGCGTGCCGCGCTGGAACAGTCCTTGCGCAAGTTGCTGCAAGCAGTGGCAGAATGAGCGCCATCACGGGTTTCTGACGCAAGCATGACCGAATTCAAGCCGCCCGAATTCTCGGCCGACGCCAATCCGGAGTTCAAGGACGCCGCGAGCTGCGCTGCCTGGCTGGACGAGTTGCCGCTGGTCAATGTCGCGCCTTCGCAGATACGCCTGCTGGACCAGCTGCGCCAGCTCAACCGCTTCCAGCTGGCCGCGGCCGAACGGATCAAGGTGCTGGAGGCGCTGCGCGAGGCAATCTATTTCGTGCAGGCGGAGCAGATCAAGAAGCTGGCGAGCAAACCCATGCCGCTGACCAAGGTGGAGCACGGCATGTTCGCGCAGGTGGTGGACCTGTGGCAGGAACTGCTGTTCGGCTACCAGCACTGTCTGCAGGGGACCGACGCAGGCACGTCCGGCAAGCAGATTTCGCTCCTGTGCCAGCGCGGCATGGACTGCCTGGCCTCGGCCATGTTCGACCACTACCGCGCCTACCACGATTTCCCCGAGGGCTACTGGCTGGCCCTGCACCGGCTCTATCTGCGCGCCGAGGAGGCCGGCCATACGGTCACGCCGGTGGCGGACTCGGTCAAGAAAGTCGATACCTGCTGCGCCGAGGTGTATGTGCGCGCGCTGCTGTTGTCGCTCGCCAACCCCGACGAGCAGCAGCAGAAGCAGCTGGCGCAGATTCAGCGCTGGCTCGAGCGCTGGGCCCAGCATGTGCCGGTGCGGCGCAAGCCGCCCGAGGACAAGAGCCTGCCGCCGCTGCTGCTGGATTTTTCCGCGGCCTCCGGCCCCTTCCGCGAAGCCGACGCCGGCTCGCGCAGCGCTGCGGCCTGGCTCGAAGTCACCGACCTCGCGCGCACCCTGAAAAAGTGCGTGGTGCTGCTGCGCAAGGGCGAATCGCCGGCCAGCCTGGGATTGGGCGAGGATTGCGCCATGCCCAACGTGGAGCAGCTGCTGGTGCTGCTGTTCCGGCTGTGGTGCGAAGGCAAGAACGGGCGCACGCAGGTGCGCCGGCGCGTCAGCGCCAAGGCCAAGGTGTGCAGCACGCTCGCCTCCATGCACTTTCAGATCTCGGGCGGCAAGGCGTTCCGCCAGCCCGGGCTGGCGACCACGCTGACGCGGCGCGAGCGCGACGAAATCGCCACCTTCGGCCATACCAGCACCCGCATCGAAGAGGCCTTCATTGAAGGCGGCGGCTATGCCACCGAGGATTGGCTGCTGCAGGAGGAAAGCCTGTCCGGCCTGCGCATACTGCGCGCTGCCGGGTCCGCCGGCGGGCGCTACGCGCACACGCAACTGATAGCGGTGCGGCCGGCCGATTCCAAGAATTATCTGCTCGGCGTGGTGCGCTGGATCAGGATAGCCGAGAACGAAGACCTGCATCTCGGGGCGCGCATCGTCCCGGGCATGCCGCAGGCAGTGGCGGTGCGGCCGACCGGGCTGAACGCGCAGAAAGAGAAATTCGTCCCCGCCCTGTACTGCCCCGCCCTTCCGGCGCTGTCCTCGCCCGCCTCGCTGATCCTTCCGCCCGGCTGGTACCGCCCCAAACGCGTGCTCGAAGTGCACAGCGACAAATCCGAAATGCTGCTGCTCAGCGGCGTCATCGAGCGCGGCAGCGATTTCGAGCGCGTCGCTATCGAGCCGGCTCCCTAGCAGCGGGGCCCGCCGGTTGGATCTCGGACCGGTTCAGGCCGGCCGCGGCCGCAGCAGCGGCCGGTTTCACGCGCCGCGCCGGGAACACCGCGGAAAAGCGGCTGCCCCGCCCGGGTTCGCTCTCCACCTCCAGTGAGGCCTGATGCCGCGTCAGCACGTGCTTGACGATGGCCAGGCCGAGGCCGGTGCCGCCGGTTTCGCGCGAGCGGCTCTGGTCGACGCGATAGAAGCGTTCGGTCAGACGCGGGATATGGCGCGCCTCTATCCCGGGACCGGTATCGCGCACGCTGAACACGCCTTGAGCGCCGCGCCGCCCCCAGGAAAGACTGACGTCGCCGCCGGCGGGCGTGTAATGCACCGCGTTGCTCACCAGATTGCCGAAGGCGCTGCGCAGCTCCTGCGCGTTGCCCTGCAGCAGGACCGGCTCATCGATGCGCAGTTCGATGCGATGGCGCCCGGCGCTCAGGGCCATCGCTTCGTCGCGCACGCCCGCGAGCAGCGCCGCGACATCGACTGCGCCCTCGTCGCTCAGGCCCCGGCTCGCCTCCAGCGCCGACAGCGTGAGCAGATCCTCCACCAGCCGCTGCATGCGCCGGGTGTGCTCGCGCATCATATTCAGGTAGCCCAGTCGGCGCGCCTCGTCCAGCTTGACCTCGCCGTCGGTGAGCGTCTCCAGGAATCCGGCCACCACCGTGAGCGGGCTTTTCAGCTCGTGCGACACGTTGGCGACGAAATCGCGGCGCATGGTCTCGACCTTTTCCGCGAGGGTGATGTCGCTCGCGAGCAGAAGCTTCTGCGCTTCGCCATAGGGAATGATCGCGAGCGACAGCACCCGCCCCTCGCCGCGCGCCAGGCGCAGCGTGAGCGGCTCCGCGTATTCGCCGCGTTCCAGGTAGGCGGTGAGATCGGGGTGCCGCACCAGGTTCACCAGGGGCTGGCCCAGATCGCGCTGCTCCTCCAGCCCGAAGTACTGGCTGGCGATCGGGTTGCACCATTCGATATGGCCGTTGGCGTCGAGCAGCACAACGCCGTCGGGCAGGGCCAGGCCAGCGTTGCGAAAACGCTGCAGGTCGGCGCTGAGCTGGTCCTCGCGCTTGACGCGGGTGCGCACGAAACGGTAAAGCCCGACTAGCGCCTCATCCCACACGCCGCCGGCCTGCGGCACCGGCCGGTTCAGCGGGTCGGCCAGCCAGCCCTGCAGCGCCGCCAGGTTGGCGACATGGCGCAACAGCAGCAGCAGCAGGCCGAAGCACACCACAGCGAGCGCCCACTCCGCATCCGCGAGCGGCCAGGTAAGAAGACCGGCTATGCACACTGCGGCCAGCGCGAAGGCGCTGCGCGTCCAGACAGAACTCAAGCTATAGCCCCAGATTGCGGAATTGCGATTATCGCATGTCCGCAGCGGCGTTCAGGTGCCGGCGGCGAAGCGGTAGCCGGTGCCGCGCACGGTTTCGATCAGCGTGTCGTGCGCGCTCGCCTCCAGCGCCTTGCGCAGCCGGCGGATGTGCACGTCCACGGTGCGCTCCTCGACGAACACGTGATCGCCCCAGACCTGGTCGAGCAGCTGCGCCCGGGTGTGCACGCGCTCGGCGTGGGTCATGAAGAAGTGCAGCAGGCGGAATTCGGTCGGCCCCAGCTCGAGCGTGCGGCCGTTGCCGCTGACGCGGTGGGCGCCGGGGTCCAGCCGCAGCCCCTGCACCTCGACCACCTCGTCGCTCATCTGCGGCGCGCGCCGGCGCACCACCGCCTTGATGCGCGCCAGCAGCTCGCGCGGCGAGAACGGCTTGGTCACGTAGTCGTCGGCGCCCGCTTCCAGTCCGAGGATCTTGTCCTGCTCGGCCGATTTCGCGGTGAGCATGATGATCGGGATGCTGCGGGTGCGCGCGTTGCTGCGCAAGTGGCGCGCCACGGTCAGCCCGGACTGCCCGGGCAGCATCCAGTCGAGTAACACCAGGTCTGGCAGGGTCTGGCGGATGATGGCGAGCGCCTGTTCCGAATCGGCGGCGCGCAAGGCATGGTGGCCCGCGCCTTCAAGGTTTACCGCGATCAGTTCCTGGATTGCGGATTCGTCTTCGACGATCAGAATATTGAGCGGCATGGTCGGCGCAATCATATGTCGGCTGCGTGACATTTTGGTTACAGCCGCAAGCTGGCCGGGCGCGGTATCATAGACGCCCTCGGCTGCGAACCGGGGCCATTGCACGGAATGGAATCTTGGAGCTCATTTCAGAATTCACGAAATGAGCCCCAATTTGGAGGAGTATGAGGGGAAGTCCCCCAAGGGGACTTTCCCGTCGAGCGGGATCGAGACCTTCGGGGCGTATCCCCTCATTTTGAAACAGGCGCTTGGATGAACGGCAAGACCCATTTTGGCTACGAACAGGTAAACGAGTCCGAAAAGGCGCGCAAAGTCGCGGACGTGTTCGACTCGGTGGCCCCGCGCTACGACCTCATGAACGACCTGATGTCGGCCGGCATGCATCGCGCGTGGAAGGCCTTCACCGTGGCCATCGCCGCGATCAGGCCGGGCGAGCGCGTGCTCGACGTCGCCTCGGGCAGCGGCGACCTGGCGCGCGTGTTTGCCCGGCGCGCCGGCGCCGAGGGCGAAGTCTGGCTCACCGACATCAACCGCGCCATGCTGGAGCGCGGGCGCGACCGGCTGCTCGACGAAGGGCGCGCGCTGCCGCTGGCACAGTGCAATGCAGAGCACCTGCCTTTCCCCGACGATTATTTCGATTGCGTCAGCGTCGCGTTCGGCCTGCGCAACATGACGCGCAAGGACGCCGCGCTGGCGGAGATGCGCCGCGTGCTCCGGCCCGGCGGGCGCCTGCTGGTGCTGGAATTCTCGCGCGTATGGCAGCCCCTGACGCCGTTCTACGACTGGTATTCGTTCAAGGTGCTGCCCTGGCTGGGTTCGAAAATCGTGCGCGACGCCGACAGTTACCGCTACCTGGCCGAATCCATACGCATGCATCCGGACCAGGAACAACTGAAGTCCATGATGGAACAGGCGGGACTGGAACGGGTCGAATACTTCAACTTGAGCGCAGGCGTGGTCGCGCTGCACCGCGCGTACAAAGTCTGATAACCAGGGCAGCAATCGGCCCGCTGACATCACAAGGGTAGACAATGAAACAGGCAATCTCGGCATTGGCGCTGGCGTTCCTGGTGCTGTTCTTCGCAGTTGACGATGCCGAGGCCAGGCGCCTGGGCGGGGGCAGGAGCCTGGGCGCGCAGCGCTCGACCATCAGCCCGAGCAGGAGCACGCAGCCGACGCCGCCGTCGCAGGCCGCGGCGCCCGCCGCTGCGCCGGCTGCGTCCGGCGCAGCCCAACCTGCCGGCAACCGTTGGCTCGGCCCGATCGCCGGACTGGCCGCCGGCCTGGGCCTGGGCTGGCTGATCGGCCACGGCGGATTCGGCGGCTTCGGCGCAGTCCTGATGCTGGTACTGCTGGGCATGGGCGTATTTCTGCTCGTTCGGGCGCTCGCGCGGCCCAGGGACGCGGGCGATCTGCAGTATGCCGGCGCGGGCGAGCAGCCCGCCGCGGCCGCGCCGCCTGCGTTCCCATCGGGCATCGGCGCAGGGCCGGCCTTCGGCGGGCAGGCGCAGCCGAACATCCCGGCCGGATTCGATACCGAGGGCTTTCTGCGCCAGGCCAAGCTCAATTTCGTCAAGCTGCAGAAAGTGCATGACAGCGGCAAGCTGGGCGAGCTGCGCGAATTCACCACCGATGCGATGTTCGAGTCGATCAAGCAGGATCTGCTGCAGCACGGCGCGGTGGCGCAGCAGACCGATGTCGTGACGCTGGACGCCGAGTTGCTGGAAGCGCTCACGGAGGGCGACACCCACTGGGCCAGCGTGCGTTTCTCGGGCATGATCCGCGAAAGCGCCGATGCCCAGCCCGAAGCGTTCGAGGAAGTGTGGAATCTGGCGAAACCGGTCTCCGGCAGCAGCGGCTGGCTGCTGGCCGGCATCCAGCAGCTGCAATAGACCGTCCACATCGCAACGGAACTGGACATGCTGCCGCACCCCGGGATACTCGCGCTCAACCACCTGCTGGAGGCGGAGGCCTGGGCGCGCGACAAGCTCAAGCCCTATGCCGGGCAGTGCGCGGAATTCCGCTCGGCGCCGCTGCCGGCGCTGCGCCTGGACATACTCGACACCGGCTTGCTGCGGGCCGCCGCCGCGGACGCAGCGCCGAACCTGATCGTCACCATAGGCCCGGCGGCGCTGCCGGCGATGCTGCGCGGCGAGGATGCGTTGCTGCGGGAAATCGGTATCGAGGGCAATGCCGACCTCGCCGGCACGGTACAGTACCTGTTCCGCCACCTGCGCTGGGATATCGCCGAAGACCTGTCCAAAATCTTCGGCGACGTGATTGCCGAGCGCATGGTGCGCGAGGGCAGGCGTTTCGCCGCCTGGAGCCTGGATGCGGCGGACAAGCTGGCGCAAAACATCAGCGAATACCTGATCGAAGAACAGCCGCTGCTGGCGCGCCCGGCGGAAGTGCGCCGCTTTCTGACCGAGGCGGACCAGCTGCGCGACGATCTCGCGCGGCTGGAGAAGCGCATCGAAACGCTCGGCCGCAAGGCCTGAAACCCGCGCCGGCACGGCATACGACAAACCGCGCCTTTGGCGCCCGTGCGGTTAAAATCGCACTATTCCATTGCACTGAGCAGCCAATTTGCAGCGCCTACTGCGCCTCGCCCGGATCATCTACGTAGGCATCCGCTTCGGCCTGGATGAGTTCGTGCTCGCCCACGCGCGCACACGCTTCCTGCTGGTGCTGGTGCAGCGCGTGCTGTTCTGGCGCAGGCTGACCGAGCCGCGCGCGGTGCGCCTGCGCCTCGCGCTGGAAGCGCTGGGGCCGCTGTTCGTCAAGTTCGGCCAGGTGCTCTCGACGCGGCGCGACCTGCTGCCCACCGACATCGCCGACGAGCTGGCGCGGCTGCAGGACCAGGTGCCGCCGTTTTCGACCGAACTCGCGCACGCCCAGCTGGAGCGCGCCTTCGGCCGGCCGGTGGCGCAGGTGTTCGAGCAGTTCTCGGCGCAGCCGGTGGCCAGCGCCTCGATCGCGCAGGTGCATTTCGCGGTGCTGCCGGGCGGGCGCGAATGCGCGGTGAAAATCCTGCGCCCGAATATGCAGCAGGCGATCGAAAAGGACGTGGCCCTGCTCGACAGCGCCGCGGGCCTGATCGAGGCGCTGTGGGTCGACGGGCGGCGCCTGAAGCCGCGCGAGGTGGTGGCCGAATTCGCCATGCACCTCAACGACGAGCTCGACCTGATGCGCGAAGCGTCGAACGCGAGCCAGCTGCGGCGCAACTTCGCCGGCTCGCAGCTGCTGGTGATCCCGGAGATCTACTGGGACTACTGTTCCTCCTCGGTGATGGTGATGCAGCGCATCAGCGGCATCCCGATCAGCCACATCGAAAAGCTGCACGCCGCCGGCGTCGACATTCCGCGCCTCGCGCGCGCCGGCGTGGAGATCTTCTTCACCCAGGTGTTCCGCGACGGTTTCTTCCACGCCGACATGCACCCGGGCAATATCTTCGTCTCGACCGACACCGACCCGCGCGGCCAGTACGTCGCCGTCGATTTCGGCATCATGGGCACGCTCACCGACGTCGACAAGAACTACCTCGCGCAGAATTTCCTCGCCTTTTTCCAGCGCGACTACAAGCGCGTGGCGCAGGCGCACCTGGAAGCCGGCTGGGTGCCGCCGGACACGCGCGTGGACGAGTTCGAGAACGCCATCCGCGCGGTGTGCGAACCGGTGTTCGACCGGCCGCTGAAGGACATTTCCTTCGGCCGCGTGCTGCTGCGCCTGTTCCAGACCTCGCGCCGCTTTCATGTCGAAATCCAGCCGCAGCTGGTGATGCTGCAGAAAACGCTGCTCAACATCGAAGGGCTGGGACGGCAGCTGGACCCCGATCTGGACCTGTGGAAGACCGCCAAGCCCTTCCTCGAGCGCTGGATGAGCGAACAACTGGGCTGGCGCGGCTTCGTGCGCAACGTGCTGACCGAGGCGCCGCGCTGGGCCAATATGCTGCCGCAGATGCCGCGGCTCATGCACCGCGTGATGGACGCCGACCACGGCGCCGGCATCGAGCGCGCGCTGGAGCGGCTCGCGGCCGATCAGCGGCAACACCACCGCAGCACGGTCATGCTCGCGCTGCTGCTCGCCGCCCTGCTCGCCTTGCAGATCTACCTCACGCTGTAATTCCAAACCCTGGCGGCGCCGGTGCCGGGCGCCGCGCGGCGCGCTTCGTCCGCGCCGTGCCGCAGGATATAATCGGCGCGCGCTTCATCGACCAATAGACAAGCTGCCATGCTGCTCTGGTTCGTCATCATCTACTGGATCGTCTCCATCGGCATCGGGCTGTGGGCCGGCACGCTGGTGAAGAACTCGAAGGACTATGCGGTCGCCGGCCGCGCGCTGCCCTTCTACATCGTCACGGCCACCGTGTTCGCCACCTGGTTCGGCTCGGAGACCGTGCTCGGCATACCGGCGTCGTTCCTCAAGGACGGGCTCGCGGGCGTGGTCGCAGACCCGTTCGGCTCGAGCATGTGCCTGATCCTGGTGGGGCTGTTCTTCGCGCGCCCGCTGTACCGCATGAACCTGCTCACCATAGGCGATTTCTACCGCAAGCGCTTCAACCGCACGGTGGAAGTGCTCACCACCCTGTGCATCGTGATTTCCTATCTGGGCTGGGTCGCCGCGCAGATCAAGGCGCTCGGCCTGGTGTTCAACGTGGTCTCCGAGGGCGCGATGTCGCAGCACACCGGCATGATCGTCGGCGCTGCGACGGTGCTGATCTACACCATGTGGGGCGGCATGTGGTCGGTAGCGGTGACCGACTTCCTGCAGATGATCGTGATCCTGGTGGGCATGGTGTACATCGCCTTCGAAGTGAGCGGCATCGTCGGCGGCGTCGGCGCCGTGGTCAGCCACGCCTCCGCGGCGGGCAAATTCAACCTGCTGCCCGCGCCCGAGCTGAAGGAGATGCTCTGGTTCGTCGCCGCCTGGATCACCATGATGTTCGGCTCGATCCCGCAGCAGGACGTGTTCCAGCGCGTGGCCTCGTCCAAGAACGAGAAGATCGCGGGCAGCGCCTCGATCACCGGCGGCGTGCTCTATTTCTGCTTCGCCTTCATCCCGATGTTCCTCGCCTACTCGGCGACGCTGATCGACCCGAAGATGGTCACCGGACTGATCGACACCGACCCGCAGCTGATCCTGCCGAGCCTGATCATGCAGCACGTGCCGGTGTTCGCGCAGGTGATGTTCTTCGGCGCGCTGTTGTCGGCGATCAAGAGCTGCGCCAGCGCGACGCTGCTCGCACCCTCGGTCACGTTCACCGAGAACATCCTGCGCGGCGCGTTCAAGCACTGGACCGACCGCCAGTTCCTGTTCGCGATGCGCACCGTGGTGCTCGTCTTCACCGCGATGGTGACCGTGTTCGCGCTCAACACCGACGCGAGCATCTACAAGATGGTCGAAAACGCCTACAAAGTGACGCTGGTCGCGGCCATCGTGCCGCTCGCCTTCGGCCTGTACTGGAAACGCGCGACCACGCTGGGCGCGACGCTGGCGATCGTGCTCGGCCTCGCCACCTGGATCAACCTCGAGATCATCAGCCCGAACGGCCTGGTGCCGCCGCAGCTCGCCGGCCTCGGCATGAGCCTCGCCGGCATGCTCGTCGGCTCGCTCGTTTCCATCGCCGGCGGGCAGAAAGAACGGCGCATCAACTGGTTCGCACGGCGCTAGCGTACTGGTGTTTCGCCGGCCGCCAATCTGCGCCGGCATTGAGGAATCTCAACAGCGGGCACGACGGCTTTTCCTATGCTTGAGTCGCCGCCCTGGACCGGCCTAATATGCCGCTGCTCGAAATCCGCAACGTTACCCGCCGCTTCGGCGCGCTGACCGCGATCGACAATATCACGCTCGCGATCGAGGCAGGCGAGTTCTTCACCCTGCTCGGGCCTTCGGGCTGCGGCAAGACCACGCTGCTGCGCATGATCGCCGGATTCGATGCCCCCGATGCGGGCAGCATCTGGCTCGACGGCAGGGACCTCGCCGACAAGCCGCCGGAGCAGCGCCCGGTGCATACGGTGTTCCAGAGCTACGCGCTGTTCCCGCACATGAGCGTGGCGAGTAACGTCGCGTTTCCGCTGCAGATGGCGAAGAAGCCGCCCGCGGAGATCGCGGCGAAGGTCAAGCAGGCGCTCGAGGAGGTGCACCTCGCCGACAAGGGCGCGAGCTACCCGCATGAGCTCTCCGGCGGGCAGAAGCAGCGCGTGGCGCTGGCGCGCGCGCTGGTGAACCGGCCGCGCATGCTGCTGCTGGACGAGCCGCTCGGGGCGCTGGACGCGAAGCTGCGCGAGCAGATGGAAATCGAGCTCATCAGCCTGCAGCGCGACGTCGGCATCACCTTCGTCTTCGTCACCCACGCCCAGCCCGAGGCGCTGGCGCTGTCGCACCGCATCGCGGTCATGCGCGACGGCCGCGTCGAGCAAATGGACGCGCCTTCGCGCATCTACGGTTTTCCCGCCAATCGCTTCGTCGCCGACTTCATCGGCAACTGCAATATGCTGCCTGCGACCGTGGTCGAGGCGAATGCGCACGGCCTGCGCCTCGCGGCGGGCGCGCTGGGCGAAGTCGCGGCGCCGCCGGCCGAGCGCGCGCGACCGGGGCAGGCCGGCGTGCTCGCGATCCGGCCGGAGCAGGTGCACATCGTCGCGGCAAACGCGGCGCAGGAACTGAAGAACCATTTCGCCGGCCGGGTGCGCGATTTTCTCTATATCGGCGATGTCACCACCTACGTGGTCGAACTCGAGAACGGCACGCGCATCGAGGCGCTGCTCGCCAATTCCGCGCCCGGGCGGGCGCGCTTTTTCGAAGTCGACGAGCCGGTGAAAGTAGCCTGGCGCCACGACGCCGGCATCTTTCTGGTCGACTGACATGGCGGTCCCGCGCGCCGAACGCCTGACCAAATGGCTGATCGCCGGGCCGCCGCTCGCGTTCCTGCTGGCGTTCTTCCTGCTGCCCTCGCTGATCATGGCGCTCGCCTCGCTGCGCTATCCGGGCGAATTCGGCGGGCTCGCGCCGCTCGCCGCGCGCGCCGGCGAGGAAAGCGGACTCACGCTGGAGAATTACGCGCTGTTCTTCGGCGACTGGGTGTATGCGCAGATTTTCGCCAAATCGCTGGGCATCGCCGCGCTGACCACGCTCGCCTGCCTCGTCATGGCCTATCCGCTGGCGATGCTGATCGCGCGCAGCCCGAAGCGGCGGCGTGACTTCATGGTGCTGCTGGTGATCCTGCCGTTCGCCAGCAATTTCCTCGTGCGCGTCTATGCCTGGATGATCATCCTCGGCCCGATGGACCTCTTGTTCACGCGCTTTGCCGTGATCGTCGGCATGGTGTACGTGCACCTGCCGTTCATGATCCTCCCGCTCTACACCAACCTGGAAAAGCACGATCCGGACCTGCTCGATGCGGCGCGCGACCTCGGCGCGAGCGCCTGGCACAGCTTCTGGCGCATCACCTTTCCGCTGTCGCTGCCCGGCATCTTCTCCGGCGCGGCGCTGGTGTTCATCCCCGTGCTCGGCATGTTTGCGATACCCGAGCTGCTCGGCGGCAAGGACGACTGGATGGTGGGCAACATGATCAAGGAAGCCTTTCTCGGCACGCGCGACTGGCCCTTCGGCTCGATGCTGTCGCTGATGCTCACGCTCGCGGTGCTCGCAATCGCGGGCGCGGCGGCGCTGTACGCGCGACGCGGGAGCCTGCGATGAACAAGGCGCGCTGGCTGTGGGCACCGTCGCTGGCGGTGTACGCCTTCCTCTATGTGCCGCTCGCCATCGTCGTGCTGTTCTCGTTCAACGACTCGCGCCTCTCGGCCGAATGGGTGGGCTTCACCCTGGACTGGTACCGCAGGCTCGCCGCGGACGAGGCGATGCTCGCCGCGGCGCGCAATTCGCTGCTGATCGCGCTCACGGCAGCGCTGATCGCCACGGTGCTCGGCACCATGGCCGGCATCGCCATGCACCGCTACCGCATCCGCGGCCTCGCCTTCATGGTGCTCACGCCGGTGGCGATGCCCGAAATCCTGCTTGGCGTGAGCCTGCTGGTGTTCTTCATCCAGGTGCTCAACCTGACGCTGGGCCTCGCGTCGGTGCTGGTCGCGCATATCACGTTCTGCATCGGTTTCGTCGCGATCGTGGTGCGCGCGCGCCTCGCCGGCATGGACGAGAGCATCTTCGAGGCGGCGCGCGACCTCGGCGCCACGCCCTGGCAGTCGTTCCGCCTAGTGACGCTGCCGCTGATCCTGCCCGCGGTGACCGCGGGCGCGCTGATGAGCTTCACGCTCTCGATCGACGATTTCGTGATCACCTTCTTCACCGCCGGCGTCGGCGTGTCGACGCTGCCGCTGCAGATTTTCACCATGATCAAGGTGGCGGTGACGCCCGAAGTCAATGCGGTGTCGACGCTGCTGATGCTGGTGACGCTGAGCCTGATCGTGCTCGCCTCGCGCGTAGCGCCGGACGCGCTCAAGGGCCGCGGCTGAATGGGCGCGCTGCGCTTCATGCGTAGCATCGCGCTCGCGGCGCTCGCCCTGGCCGGCGGCGCGCAGGCGCAGGAACGGCTGCACGTCTACAACTGGAACAATTACATCACCGAGGGCACGGTGGCGCGCTTCGAGAGCGACTGCCGCTGCCGCCTGGTGCAGGACTACTACGCCGACAACGAGGAGATGCTGGCCAAGCTCGCCGCCGGCGCCACCGGCTACGACATCCTGGTGCCGACCGGCGATGCGGTGGCGACGCTGATCCGACAGGGCGCGCTGCGGCCGCTCGAGCTCGGCCGCCTGCCGAATCTCGCCAATCTCAAGCCCGAATTCCTCAAGCTCTGGTTCGACCCGGACAACCGCTACTCCGTGCCCTACGCGTATTCGGTCACGCTGCTCGGCTACAACGAGCAGAAGATGCGCGAGCTCGGCATACCCACCGACAGCTGGGCCGCGATCTTCGAGCCGAAGTACCTGGAGCGCCTGCGCGGTAAGGTCACGGTGCTCGACAGCCAGCGCGAACTCATGGCCGCGGCGCTGATCTATCTCGGTTATCCGGCCTATGACACCGAACCGGCGCACTGGCGCCAGGCGCGCGAGCTGATCCTGCGCGCCAAGCCCTACTGGGCCGCGTTCAACGCGGCGAGCTACATCAAGGAGCTGAGCATAGGCAACATCTGGCTCGCGCACGGCTATTCGAACGACATGCACACCGCGCGCCAGGATGCGCAGAAGGCCGGGCGCAAATTCACGATCGGCTATTCCACGCCGAAGGAAGGCGCGGTGTTCGCGGTGGACAACCTGGTGATGCACAAGAGCGGGCGCCACCCCGAGCTCGCCTACCGGTTCATCAATTTCCTGCTCGAAGCCGAAAGCTCGGCCGCGCTCTCCAACGCGATCGGCGCGGGCAGCCCCAATGCCGCGGCGATGCGTCTGATCCGCCCCGAGATCGCGCAGAACCGCGCGATTTTCCCCGGCCCCGAGCAGCTCGCGAAAATGCAGCAACTGCGCGAACTCACGCGCGCCGAGCGGCGCCTGCTCAACCGCATGTGGATCGAGATCAAGGTGAGGTGAAACGGCCGGAGAGCGGCTACTGGCGCGGAGTTCCGGGCATTAACTTGCGTTTGAGTACGAAGTGCACCGGTTGGTTCTTAAAGAGTACCTCATTCGGGGCGCGCGCATGATAGGGATCACGTGCTTGCACGCCATGCCGGCGCCGTATGACGCAATCCCGAAGCGCGTGACAAAAATCAACGCGCGCCTGCGCGGGCGACGCTAGAGTGATGCTGGGCGCGCAGGTCCTGCATCCTGCAAATTGGGTCAGGCAGCGCCGGCAAGGGAGCAAGTCATGTTCAAGATCGGAACTTTGGCGCTTCGTTCGGTATGCAGGGGCATCGCGTGCGCGCTGACCCTCGCCGCGGCGATCGGGACCGCCTCAGCGCAGCAATTCGCCTATACCACCAAGGACGTGCACCTGCGCACCGGACCCGCGCGCGACTACCCGGTAGTCGCGATCCTGCCGCCCGGAGTCCAGATCCTGGTCGAGGGATGTCTCGGCGACTACACGTGGTGCGACGTCGTAGTCGGGCCCAATCGCGGTTGGATCTATGCTGGAAACATCGTCTATCCCTATCAGGGCGCAAATGTTCCCGTGCTCACCTACGGCGAGGCGATCGGCATCGGCATCATCACGTTCAGCGTGATCAGCTATTGGGACCAGTTCTATGTCGGTCGTCCCTGGTATGCGGAAAGGCATATCTGGATCAATCATCCGCCGCCGCTGTTGAGATCGCGCGCTCACCGTCCGCCCATGCATGCCCCCGCGGCCGTGCCGGGCGGCCATCCTCGGCCGCCACACGCGCCGGGCGCAACTCCGCGCAGTCCGCAGCCGCCGTCCCAGTCACCGGGTGCCGGCCCGCGTCCGCCGCAGCATCAGCCCACTGGCGGTTTGATGCGTCCGCCGCAAGGGCAGCCGCCCGCTGGCGGCCAGCACGCTCCGCGCGCGCTGGAGCCGGGCCGCGGCCAGCCGCGTTCCCAGCCGGAACACAGGCCGGGCGGCAGGTAGTCGCTACCGACCTAGCCGTCGGAGATCGCGCCGGCCTTGCGCTCCAGCCGAACGGCCGCCTCGTTCACGATGCGTTCCACGATAGCCGCTGCAGGGTCGATCGAGTCGATCAAACCGGCCGCTTCACCGAACCAGACACCCGTGTTGTCGGGATCCCCTGCGGCAAAGGCCTGCCGGTATTTCGGTCCCTCGACGGCGACGTTTCTTTCCAGCTCAGCCTCGTGTCCGTGCCAGCGCTCGGTGAAGGCATTGCGGCGGATGCGCGCGGTAAAACCGCGCGGCCAGGGAATCTGGCGCGCGATGTCTGCGACCGTCGTGCGCAGGGTCCCGTCACCGTCCGTCTCGAGTATGGCCCGATGATGGCCTTGCTCGACCAGCGCCTCTTTCGCCGCCCAGAAGCGGGTGCCGATCAAGGCGCCGTCAGCGCCCAGCATCAGCGCTGCCGCCAGCGTGCGGCCGTCGCCGATGCCGCCGGCGGCCAGCAGCAGCGTATCCGGCGCGTGCTGCGTCAAATAGTCGGCCGCTTCCGGCACGAACGTCAGGGTGCCGCGCAAGGCCCCGTGGCCGCCGGCCTCTGCGCCCTGCGCCACCACGACATCGGCCCTCACTTCCACGGCGTCCATCACATGCCCCAGGTCCTGGCACTGGCAGATAAGCAGCGCACCGGCGGCGCGAATCTCGTCGACGAAGGGTCTGGGGTCGCCGAAGGACAGCATCACGGCCGCGGGACGGTGTTTCAGCACGTCGGACAACAGCGACGGCGACTTGCGCAGGGACCAGGTGATGAAGCCCACACCCACGCGCTCGCCGGCGGCAGCGGCGAACTGCTCCTCCAGCCAGGCCGGATCCCCATAGCCGCCACCGATCAGGCCCAGCCCGCCGGCGCGACTGACAGCCGCCGCGAGCCGGCCGCCGCCGGCGAATGCCATGGGGGCGGAGACGATGGGGTGGCGCAGCTCGAGCGCGCGGGTCAGTCGGGTCGAGAGCGTTGCCATGTCCGTATCCTTGATGTTCCGCGCATTGGACTTTGCCGTTCGCTGCAACCGGTTCTTAGGCGTCCTTGTGTCCCTGGCGCCGGAGTACAACATGGGTGGCTTTCTCCGACGCAACGAACTGAACGCATTCGTATCCCAGAGCGCGCATGTCAATCCCCTCGAACAGTCGTTCTCCCCCGCCCAGCAGGATCGGCGAGATAGCGACGTGCAGCTCATCGATGAGGCCCGCACGAAGATATTGCTGGATAGTGTTAGGTCCGCCGCCGATGCGCACATCCATTCCGTTGGCTGCGTCGCGCGCCCGGTCAAGCGCCTCGTGAATACCGCCCGTGACGAAGTGGAAGGTCGTTCCGCCTTCCATCTGGATGGGCGGGCGCGCGTGATGAGTCAAGATGAAAGTTGGAACGTGATAGGGTGGGTTATCCCCCCACCAGCCTTTCCAGTTCATGTCGGGCCAGGAACCGCGAATCGGTCCGAACATGTTTCTTCCGAGAATCCAGGCGCCAACATTCTTGAAGCCCCGCGCAGCGAAGTCGTCATCGATCCCCGTTGTGCCACCGTCGGCGCCAAACAGGGTCTGTTGGAACGTGCGTGTCGGGACTAACCACTGGTGCAAATCTGTCCCGCCCACGCCGAGCGGATTCCTGATGTCCTGATTCGGACCAGCTCCGTATCCGTCAAGCGAGATGGTGAAGCCCTCAACTCGGACGCGTGTCATTTTCATGCCTTCCTTTCGATTGACGGCTAACGCTCCGGGTCAGGCGCGCGCGGCTTCATGCGCGTCGCATGCAACCGGTAGTTAACCCGCTTTCCGGCGCCAAGCTGCACGGCTCGCTGCCCTGCCTGGAATTTGCTCAATCTGCCCGCGATCCCGAAGTCGGTAGAAGACCTGCTTCATCGTGTTCTCAGACTTGATACCGGTAAGTTCTCTTCCGATGCTGTTTGATATTTCCCCATTATTCGCAAGGTAATCCATCACGAGCTGCTCGGGCGACCCGAGGCTCTCATGACGAAGAATCACGAGAACAGAGGCTTCGCGCTCTTCGATGATGGGTTTCTTCAGGCGAAGTTTGTCCATTGCTTCGAAGGTGGTTCGCAGGCCCTCGCCTACATCCTTATTTGGCGGGTCCTTGAACTTGTTAACCAAGCGAACAAGCTTAGGGTTCCTTGCAAATTGGGTCTTGGTGATGTTCTCCACTGTCACATGTCCTGGGAGCCTACCCGGGCTCTCGATCTCCACGCGGTTGTCAAATATTCGTACCTGGACGTCGGCGGGAACGCTGTAGTCCCTATGGAGAACGGCATTGGTTAGAACTTCGTGCAGCGCCTCGTCTGGGTACACGACGGGTTCGAGGCCTTCTGGCCCGAGCTTTTTGATTTCTTCAATCAGGCGTTTGCAGCGGTCGACTGCGTCGTAGACAAGGTAGTAGATCGGGCCTTCAACAGTCAGCGGGTCGAAAGCAAGAAAGTCTCGCTCGCCTCCTTCCTTGGTCTGGTAGCGGAGTATTTTCACGGCAGAGCGTTTCGGAAGGATGGCCTGAGGCAGATCCGAGTACAGGAGGACGCCGGCAACTGTAGGTCGATCGTCTCGAACGACTCTTTGCTTGGTCAACCACTCTTCGGGTTCGGCTGTTGGTACCACATCTAGGAGAAACTCAAGAATAATGTGTGAGTTCGAGATTTCGTCGAGCGGTGCACCAGTCAACTCGTCTTCGAAGGACTTGATTCCCTTGTCGTATTTGAGCCGTTCGATGGCGTCATGGCCATCGATGGGAAGATTCTGCGAGCTGCGGCGTACGTGAACCTTGCCGCTTGAAGCAGCAAGAATCTCCTGTGTTTTGAACAACGTGATGTGCAGTACCAAGCCATGTGCTTCTGGCGCGGACAGAAATTCCGCATCGTAGTGGTTTCCCAGCGGACTCATCTTCTCCAGAACCTGGAAGTAGGCGTTTCCAGCCTCTTGATCGTCAAGACCGGACCACTTACGCTGTTTTCCATAGAGGCCAATGCTTTCTTCGATCCCCACGAAAACCTCCCCGCCGCTCGTGTTGCAGAAGGCAGAAACTGTTTTCGTCAGGTTGGCTGGCGATATGTCCGAGCCCTTAAGGTCGACGAAGTGCGATTCCTCCATAGCGAGGAGGGACTCGTACTGCTCTTTCGACAGCGCTCGGAGTGCCATGGGCATGAACTCTCTCCTTTAAGCGGACTAACGTCCACGCTCACCGACGCGCGCGGTCAGGCGGTTGAATAGGCTGCGATGCTCGCGCGCGCGTCCGGTGCGGCGTGCTGTTAGCTTGCAAGTCGAAGGATTCACTACTTTCGAACATATTCGTATTGCTTCAATCGCTTTCGACAAATGGTGATCTCCTCAGCGGAGAAGAGTGGTTGCCACTTTTCATTGTCTGAGATCAGTGCTTCAACCGTGAGGTCGAGCCTACCGCGTTCCCATAGAGCCGTGTATCCATCAGATACCCTGGTAGAGTGGATGAGTCTTCGAGCTGTCTCCACACCGCGATGTTCAAATAACATGTTCAGAAAGATTGAGGCTTTGTAGCCAGCCTCCGAGAGGGCGCGACGGTAGATGCCGTGCATCGCTTCATCGAACTCTGCGGCAAGCTTCTTGTCTACGGCCACGATGGCGTCCTTTGCAAGCTAACTTATATTAGTTGACAGTCTGTCATCTATTTCGGTGCCGCAATCTGCGGTCTCGCCTCGATAGTCGTGCCGGCACAAAGCTTTGCACCATTTAACCTTTCTGGCTAAACCACCAGACGGTCCCGCAATTTTTGCGCGCGGGTCGCAAACCGCGGTTGGGGCAGGCCGGGTCCGGCCGGGCACTTGGGAATTCGCTCTTACTCTAGCGGATTGCAGTTCGCGCGGATAGCCGCGGCGCTTCGTCCGTTCGGACCAGGCCGTACGGACCGCTGTGACCGGCGCTTGCGCCGGCTATCCCCACCCGGAACTAAAATCGGTCTTCGAACACTCCTCCTGAATCGCTCTTGATTGTTCTTGAACACGCTTAACTTACATGTGCCTCGATCACCGGACGCCACAGGGCCGCCAATTTTCGATAGCCGGCCGGCGTCGGGTGGATTTCGTTTTCCCAGTCGTTGCTCGGGCCGTTCGTATCCGGCTGCGCTGGAATCAACGCCTGCTGCGTCCCGACGAGGTAGATGTGCCTGTCACTGGGCTGGTTGAGTTCATCCACGATCCGGCGCAGAAGGGCGGCCAGCCGATCGATCAATTCAGTCGCGACGGCGAGCCAGTCGCTCTGCGGTATCCCGTAGGCGACGACAGCCGGGTAGAGCCAGGGCCCCATATGGAACAGCGCCGAAGCCGGCGCGTTGCGCGGCATCGGGTAGGCATAGGCGTGGCAGAAAAGAGGCACGCCGCTATTGGTGCCGCTGTCGCGCAGCGCCACGACGTCGCCGAATTGCGGCGCCAGATGCGATGCAAAGGTAGCCCAGCCGGCATCGCTCAGGTAGCGGCCCGCACCCTTCGCGGGCGGCCCCCATTCGCCGGGATTCAGCATCAGGCGCAACTCGGGCGGCACCGGCTTGCCGCTCGCATCCCGCGGGAGCACGCCGGCCGCGGCGATCAGATCATTGCCTCCGCCTGAAAGCAGGATCCCGTTCCATTTGAAAGCGAAATCTCCGGCAAGCAAGCGGGAGAAACCCGTGTCCCGCTTCCAATCCACCATGCAGGCCAGCTCGCGCCCGGGGTAAGCGCAGTTGACAGCGCTGGCCTCGAAGCCGAATTGCAGTTGTTGCAGCAAATTGGAAGTGGCCCAGGGCGGCATCGCGCCTATGGAGAACCAGGAGTCGCCCTGGGCGAGAAAGCGCGTATTGAAATCGTCCCAGCGCGACGGACTGCCGTCAGGCGCGTCATAGACATCATGAGGTGAGAAGAGCTGGAGGCGGTAGTCGGGCATGGTTCCTCCTGACGATTTTCAGGACTGGCGGGCAAGTGTCACGCTATGCCCGCCGATGAGACCCTGTCAATGTGACGAATTGCCCAGGCGCGCGCGGATCGAGATCAAGCCGAGGTGAATCGGCCGGAGAACAAGGACTGGCGCGGGTTTCCGAAGCATCGCCCGTTCAGGCGGCGCGCACGATGCCGTGGTCCAGCCGGTCGGTGAGAATTTCGAACGCCGCACGGTGCTGCGTGGTCAAGCTGCGCTGCGGCCGCCCGCGCTCCTCCAAAATCAGCTCGCAGGCTGCGAGCTTGGTGTTGAGGCAAGTCTTCGTCCCTCCCGGCGGATTGTCGTAGGCGAGCGCGACGAAGGCCGAGCGCGGCGCGTGGATATGCACCGAGACCGAGACCTCGGCGGTACGCGATTCGATGCGCCAGGACGAAAAGTCAAAGCTGCCGCGCGCGCGCAAAGCCTGAACCAGGCCGTTGAGCCGGAATTCGCGCTCGGCGGTACGCAGCACCAGCACGGTCAGCGCAGGGCTCCAGAACGGGCCGAAGCGCAGCCGCGCCGTGGCGCACTCCAGGAAAACGTCCGGCGCATGGTCGAAGCCCGCCACCTGCCCCCATGCGTAGGAATCGGTGTGCTGCGTTCCCCAGTTGTGATTCTGGCTTCCGCGCCAGCGCTCGACCTGGACGGTTTCGCCGTTCACCGCGATGGCGCCCTCGAACACCGCATCGGGCTTCCCGACCAGCGCCTTCGCCTTGGGCAAGCGGCGCGCGTAGAACGCAGGCGGCAGCAGCAGCAGCGGGGCCTGGGAACCGCCGTAGCGCAGGTCCCATTGCAGTGCGTTCCCGCGCGAGCGCGCGCTGCCCGCGAGATGCGCATCGTCGAGCACGGCAGCGCCGATGCGCACATCGAGGCCTTGCTGCGAGAACGCGCAGGACCGGATCGGAAATGCCTCTTTCGCAACCGCGATGCGCTCGCGCTCGCCGTCGAAATAGACCGCCCACAGCTCGCCCACCGCGTCGCCGGCGCGGCCCTTGGGCGAAAACACAGTGTAGCGGATCCAGAAGGCAAGCGGACGCTGCGGGTGATTGGCGCGCTGGAAATAGCTTTCGTAGTGCCCGCCCGGATCGTCCGGCCGATAGCGGCAACGATTCCAGGCTTGGGCGTCGCGCACGAAGGCGCTCAGCCTGCCGCAGGCTTGCGCGTGACCGCCAATGCGGGCGGATGTGCCAGCGTTTGGTACACGACGCAGTAGCGCTCCGTCAGGCGCAGCAGCGTCGCCAGTTGCTCCTCCGAGGCGTCGGTGTCGAGCGTGAACTGCAGGCGGATGTTCTGGAAGCCGACGGGAGCCTCTTTTGACACGCCCAGAGTCCCGCGGAAGTCGAGATCGCCTTCCGCCTGCAGCGAAGCGTCCCGCAATTCAATGCCGAGCGCCGTGGCCACCGCATTCAGGGTTACGCCGGCACAGGCCACCAGCGCTTCGAGCAGCATGTCGCCCGAGCAGGCGCTCTGGCCGTTTCCGCCCGTGGCGGGATGCAATCCGGCGACGACAAGGGCCTTGCCGGTCTCGACCTTGCAACTCAAGCCTTCACCGATGCACCCCTGGGCGCGCAGAGTGACCAGCGCGGCGCCGGGCGCCTCGCGGTAGCGCTCTTTCAGCGGAGCCTGTACGGACCGCAACTCTTCAGCATTCATGACCAACTCTCCTCGCTGTTGACCTGCGCCATCCAAAGTTTGCGCCGGCGGCTTGCACGCTTGAGCCTGGCGCTGGACAGGCACAGTACCGGTAGCAGCTTCTCGGCGGCGCTTGCGATCACGATCCTATCCTCCCCTAGTTCCACCAGTGGACAGTGTAGCGCCGCGCTCATCCTAGCTTCGCCAGGCTCCCGTCCGCGCCGAACACCCAGGGCGCAGGCTCGCTCAGGATTTCGAAGCGCTCCGGCTGCCTGCGCACCTCGGCGAGCAGCGGCGCGGAGACGCGGATGCGCTGCAGCTCGAGCGTATTGCGGATGTGCACGACGCGCGCGTCGGCCGGTTTCACCCGCAGCACGGTTTTCACCGCGAGCTGCACCGCCTCGCGGTCGGTGTTCATGATCATCGGAATGGCGGCGCTGTCGAGAAAAGTCGAGGTGATGCAGTTGGCGTAGGTCGGGCCGATATCGATCGCGCGAAACAGGCGCATGGTGATGATGTCGGCCGAGCCTACGCCGGTCGCATTGCCGTGGGTGCGTTCGGTCAGGCTGAGCACCGCGATCTTCTTGATCACCGGTCCGCCGGGCCAGTCGACGAAGCGCTTGTTGCGCCCGGTGACGTTGGGGTCGAATCCGGTGCCGCTGATCTCCTTGCCCATCTCGTCGATGATCAGCACGTCGATCTGGTCGAAATACAGCCGCGCCATCCAGTCCTTGGCCTGGGCGAGCAGCTCGGGCTCGCGTGCGAGCAGGCGCGCGGCGGGTATGCATTCGATCAGCGCCGTATCCTCGTGGGCGTTCTCGACCGCGGCGACGCCGAACAGGAACGGCAGGCGCGCCATCACCACGTTGGCCGCCTGGGGCAGCACCGTGGGAAAGCGGTCCATGCCGTGCGTGTGCAATTGCGCCGCGCCCTTGATCTTGCCCATGCCTATGGTAAGCATCTTGGTGATGCCGCTTTCGATGTGGCCGCGAAACGTCGTGTGCGGCTTGATGCGGTTGATGAGCACGATGCCGTCCGCAGCCGCAGCGATGGCATCGGCATGGACCGGCGTGCCGTCGGCCAGGCGCCCGGCCTCGATCGTGTCCATGGAGGCGCGTATCGGCGCGCCGACGTAGTCCTCGGTGATGCCGGCGCCTTCGAGCACCTGGCGCTGTCCTTCCGCAGTGGCGGCGCCATGGCTGCCCATGGCGGGAAAGACGAAGGGTTCGCCGCCCAGGGCCTTGATCCCGGCGATGACGGCGCGCGCGATCTGCGCGTAGTTGGCCACGCCGCGGCTGCCGCAGCCGACGGCGATGCGCGCGCCTTTCCTGATGCTTGCGCGTATCTCCGGCCGCTCGAACTCGCGCGCCACGGCCGCCGCGATGTCATCGACGCGGGTGGTGGCGAACTTCTGCCGCACGGCGGCCATGGGCGGCAGGGGGATGTCGAGCCCGCCCGCGATGTTGACCTCGATTCTGTCTTCGATCATGTTGCGTTCCTTCGTGGCCACGATTGCGGCGGGCTTGCGCCCGGCCGGTTCCAGCGCGAAGTCTGTCCTGCAAAATGCGCGCTGCATTGTCCCGATTCTGCGCCGGGGCCCGCGTGACGACAAGCGTACCGACGGCGCCGGGCGCCCCGCCCCGCCTTTTGCGCGCGGGGTAGAATCGCGGCATGCGCGCGAAGCTCATTGCCGTCGAAGCCGACATCACCACCTTGCCGGTGGACGCCATCGTCAATGCCGCCAACAATTCGCTCCTCGGCGGCGGCGGCGTCGACGGCGCGATCCATCGCGCCGCCGGACCCGAGCTGCTCGCCGAGTGCCGCACGTTGAAGGGCTGCGCCACCGGCGAGGCCAAGCTCACGCGCGGCTACCGTCTGCCGGCGAAGTACGTGATCCACACCGTCGGTCCGGTGTGGCAGGGTGGCGAGCAGGGCGAGCCCGAGCTGCTCGCCTCGTGCTACCGCGCCAGCCTTGCGCTGGCGCTTGAGCATGGCGTGCGCAGCATCGCCTTCCCCGCGATCAGCTGCGGCGTCTACGCTTACCCGCTGGCCGACGCGGCGCATATCGCGGTGCGCGAGTGCGCGCAGGTCGCCGCCGCCGAGGCGCAGATCGAGCGCATTGCGTTCGCCTGCTTCGCCCCCGCGCTGCTGGCGCTGTACCGCGCGGAGCTTGCGCGCCTGTAGCATGATGCGCACCGTGCCGGTCATGGATGCCCGAGCCTCGCCGCTGGCGCGCTACCTGTTGCTCGCCTACGTGCTGCTGGTGGTCTACGGCAGCCTGCATCCCTTCTACGGCTGGCGCGACCAGGGTGTGGGCGCATTCGCCTACCTCGGCGGCGGCCTGCCGCGCTACATCACCGCCTTCGATCTGGTAACCAATTTCGCCGCCTATCTGCCGCTCGGGTTTCTTGCGCTGCTGGCGCTGCACCCGCTGCTGCGCGGCGCGGGCGCGCTCGCCGTCGCCGGGCTGGCCGGCTGCCTCCTCAGCCTTGCGATGGAAGCGCTGCAGACGTTCCTGCCCAGCCGCATCCCCTCCAACCTCGATCTCGCGACCAACGCGCTGGGGGCATTCGCCGGCGCCGGGCTCGCGCTCGCCTTCGGCGTCGACCTGCTCGGACGCGGACGCATGCACGCGCTGCGCCACCGCTGGTTCCTCGACGGCCACCAGCACGACCTCGGCCTGGTGCTGCTCGGGCTGTGGCTGTTCACCCAGCTCAATCCGGAGACCCTGCTGTTCGGCAACGGCGACCTGCGCGGCATCCTCGAGACGCCGCCGGCGGCGCTGCATCCGGCCAAAGTATTCATTCAGGGAGAGGCGGTGGTCGCCGCATGCAACCTGGTCGCGCTCGGCCTGTTCGCCTCCTGTCTTACCCAGGACGCGCGCGCGCTGCGCCGCCTGCTGCCTGTGCTGCTCGCGGGTGCGCTGGCGCTGAAGACCGTGGCGGTGGGCGAATTGCTCAAGGCGCAGCATGTGTTCGCCTGGCTCACGCCGGGCGCGCTGCTCGGTCTCGCCGGCGGCACGCTGCTGCTGATCCCGGCCGCAGCGCTGCCGCGCGCCGCGCGCCGCGCGCTCTCCGGCCTGCTGCTGATGGGCGCCACGGTGCTGGTCAACCTGACGCCGGAGAACCCGTATTTCGCCGACGCCCTGCAGCAATGGCCGCAGGGCTACTTCCTGAACTTCAACGGCGTCACGCACCTGGTGTCGCTGGCCTGGCCGTTCGCGGCCCTGTTCTACCTGATGCTGCTGGCGCCGCGCGCGGGCCCGGACGGTCCGGACAGTGCGGGCACGTTATAATTTGCCGTGCCTGCACCCGGCCGGCACGCTGCTGAAGCGCTTTCCCTTCAGGTGAATCCCGCATGAGCTATTACGCGCACCACGTGTTCTTCTGCTGCAACCAGCGCGAGGGCGGCGAGCGCGCATGCTGCAACGACAAGGGCGCAACGAAGCTGCGCGACTACGCCAAGCAGCGCGTGAAGGAACTCGATCTCGCCGGCAAGGGGCAGGTGCGCATCAACCAGGCCGGCTGCCTGGACCGCTGCGAGGAAGGCCCCTGCATCGTGGTGTATCCGGAGGAAACCTGGTACACCTATGTCGACGAGCACGACATCGACGAGATCATCGAGGAACACCTGCGGCACGGGCGCGTGGTCGAGCGCCTGAAACTATGACGCGGGTATTGATCGAGCGCGTCCTGCTCGATGGCGCCGCAGGCAAGATCGAATGCGTGATCAATCAGCCTGGCGGCGGCGAACACCAGGGGGTGGCCCTGGTCGCGCACCCGCACCCGCTGTTCGGCGGCAGCCTGGACAACAAGGTGGCGCAGACCCTGGCGAAGACCTTCGTCGAGCTCGGCTATGTCGCGCTGCGGCCCAATTTCCGCGGCGTGGGCGCGAGCACCGGCGCACACGACGAGGGGCGCGGCGAAGCGGACGATCTGCTTGCAGTCCTGGATTACGCGCGCGCGCGCTTTCACGCAGGCGCGCCGGTGCTGGCGGGTTTTTCCTTCGGTGCCTATGTGCAGACCCTGGTCGCGCAGCGCGTCCGGCCCGAGCGCATGGCGCTGGTGGGCGTCGCCGCGGGCTTCGTCAGCGGCGGGCGCAGCTACACCTCGGCGCCGGTGCCCGCGGACAGCATCATCATTCACGGCGAACTCGACGAAACCGTGCCGCTCGCCAATGTGCTCGCCTGGGCGCGGCCGCAGGAGCTGCCGGTGGTGGTGGTGCCAGGCGCAGACCATTTTTTCCACCGCCGGCTGCATATCATCAGGAACATCGTCAGGGGTTCGTGGCGGCACTGAACGCTCGGCCAGATTGAGCGCCTTGCGCGATCAGGCCGACAGCAAAACGATAAAGGGAGCATGGGAACAGCATTCTCGGCATCAGGACAGAGCCTATGAGCGTTACTGCCGCATCCATTCGCGCCGCCGCCGCCGTGCTTGCCGACCAGGTGATCGACACGCCCTGCCTGTACTCGCGCACGCTGTCCGAGATCACCGGCGCCGAGGTCTACCTGAAGTTCGAGAACCTGCAGTTCACCGCTTCGTTCAAGGAGCGCGGCGCGCTGGTGAAACTTGCCTCGCTCGCCCCGGCCGAGCGCGCGGCGGGCGTGCTCGCGGTATCCGCGGGCAATCATGCGCAGGGCGTGGCCTATCACGCCAGGCGCCTGGGGCTGCGCGCCGTGATCGTGATGCCGCGCCACACGCCGCACGTGAAAGTCGAGCATACGCGCGCCTTCGGCGCGGAGATCATTCTCGCGGGCGACAACTTCGACGAAGCCAAGGCGCACGGCCTCGCGCTCGCGGCGCAGCGCGGACTCTCCCTGGTGCATCCCTACGACGACGAGAGCGTAATCAGCGGTCAGGGCACCGTCGCCCTCGAAATGCTCGCGCGAGAGCCGCGCCTGGAGGTGCTGCTGGTGCCGGTGGGCGGGGGCGGTCTGATCGCCGGCATGGCGGTCGCAGCCAAGGCAGTGAACCCGCAGATCGAACTCTACGGCATCCAAACCGAAAACTTCCCGTCGATGCACTGCGCGCTGCGCGGCGAGACGGCAAAGTTTGCCGCCATCACCATCGCCGAGGGCATCGCGGTGAAGCAGCCGGGCGCGCTGACCCTGCCGATCGTGCGCGAGCTTACGCGCGGCGTCCTGCTCGTAGGCGAAGGCGAAATCGAGCATGCCATCGTGCTGCTGCTCGAAATCGAGAAGACCGTGGTCGAGGGCGCGGGCGCGGCAGGGCTCGCGGCGCTGCTCGCCCAGCCGCAGCGCTTTCGCGGCAGGCGCGTCGGCATCGTGCTCTCGGGCGGCAACATCGATCCGCTGATGCTGTCGGTGATCATCGAGCGCGGCATGGTGCGCGCCGGCCGTCTCACGCGACTGACGGTGGAGTTGCGCGACCTGCCCGGCGCGCTCGCCACGGTCACCGCCTGCCTCGCCGAGGCCAACGCCAATATCGAAGAGGTGCACCACCAGCGCGCCTTCACCAATCTGCCGCTGCAGACCGCCGAAGTCGATTTCGTGCTGCAGACCCGCGGCCGCGAGCACGCGCAGGAGATCATCCGCGCGCTGCGCGAGGCCGGCTTCGCCGCGCGCATCCACGGCGCGTGAAATTCCCAGCCGAACTTTCCACATCCTGATTTACACACCCAGCCGGAGCACTGAAATGAAACCAGCCCTGATCATCATCGACATCCAGAACGACTACTTCCCCGGCGGCAGGATGGAGCTGGAAGGCAGCCCGGAGGCGAGCCTGCAGGCGGCAAAGCTGCTGCAGGGCTTTCGCGAGAAGGGACTGCCCGTAGTGCACATCCAGCATGTTTCCAACCGGCCCGGCGCGAGCTTCTTCCTGCCCGATACCGAGGGCGTGAACATCCACGCCAATGTCGCGCCGCGCGCGGGCGAAACCGTGATCCAGAAGAATTTCCCCAACAGCTTCCGCGGCACCGGCCTGCTCGAGCAGCTGCGCGTGCAGGGCACCGACCACCTGGTGATCGCCGGCATGATGACCCACATGTGCGTGGACGCGACCACGCGCGCGGCATTCGACCTGGGCTTTTCCTGCAGCCTTGCGCACGACGCCTGCGCCACGCGCGCAGTTGCATTCGGCGAGCAGCGCGTGCCGGCGGCGCAGGTGCATGCGGCGTTCCTGGCGGCGCTGAACGGCCTCTATGCGAAGGTGCAGAGCGCGGCGGCGATCGCCGCCGAGATCGCCGGCTAGCGCCGCCTCAGGTCTTGCTGCGCGGGCTTGCGTCCAGCGCCTGCACCGGCTGCGCGTAGCGCTCGGCAGCGCTCATTGCGCGCGGCCCCGGCCGGCAAAACAGGAGCCAGAATACGGCGCCGTTGACCAGAATGAAGCAGATTTCCAGCCACAGCACGGCCGTAATCATCACGCGGCTGGAATTGTCCGCAAACAGGAAATAGAAGCCGTCGAACGAGGGCAGCAAGGCCTGCGAGCCGGTGTAATAGTCCTGGAACGGCGGGAACAACAGCGCCAGCAGCAGGTTAAGGGCCACGCCCACGAGCACCAGGTTCTGCCGGTCCAAGCGACGCCGCAGGCGCACCCGGTCCTGCAGCAGCAACCAGGCGATTGCCGCATTGATCAGCACGATGACGATTTCGATCGCGAGGAAGTTGCCGTCTATCCTGCGATTGGCATGGTCGACGAAAACGAACAGGAAGCCGTCGAAGTTGGGCACGAAGTTGTGCGCCTGACCGACATAGTCGTAGGGCGGAAACAGCAGCAGCAGCAGCAAATTGCCTGCGGCGGCGGACAGGGTGGCAATCTGGTATTTGTTCATCGGCTTTGTCTGGCGGGCAACAGTCCAATGGTAGCTAGTCTCGCGCACGCCGGGCCAGCCGGGCGTTAAATATTCCCGGAAAGCCGGTGTAATCCCGTAATCCCGGGGCCGTTTCCCGTCAACGGGGCTCGAACCCTAGTTCGGCGCCTTCTGCAGCAGCAACAGCTGTCCCGGCAGCGCCTGCGTACCGTGCTTGCGTATGGCGAGCTCAAGGCAGCTGCACTCTTCCAGTGCGCAGCCTTGCGCGAGTTCCCTGACGTAGGCGAGCGCATGCGCGTAGCGCCCGCTCTGTTCCAGGCGGTAGGTCTCGCAGGCCTGGCTCGGCTGCTCGATCGAAAACGCGAACCAGCCGCCTGCACGCAGCACGCGCGCGGTTTCGCGCAGCAGCCGGCTGAGGTCGCCGATATAGATCAGCACGTCGGCGGCGAGCACGAGATCGAAGCTCGCCGGCGCCTGCGTGGACAGGTACTGCCCGGCCTCGGCAAGGGTAAGTTCGCCGTAGCAGCCGCGGGCGCGCGCGCGCTCGAGCATCTTCGGCGCAAGGTCCACGCCTGCCATGCGCCGCGCCAGGCCGCGCAACTGCGCGCCGCACAGGCCGGTGCCGCAACCGAGATCGAGGATGTCCAATTGCGCCGCCGGCGCCAGCGCGCGCAGCATGCGGCCGAGGATTTGAGGAAGCTGATAGTCGAGGGTATCGGTCAGGTGGCGGTCGAACTGCTGCGCAAACCCGTCGAAGGTCGCGCGCACGTAGGCCGGCGGCGCCTGCGCCGTGCTTGCGCCCTGCGCCGCATCCAGCAGATGCCGGAACACCCCCGCATCCAGCCCCCGCGCGAGCGCCGCCGCGTAGCAGGCTTCGGCTTCAGCGGGCCGGCTCAACTGCTGCAGCAAGCGGCCCAGGTTCAGGTAAGGCTGCGACAGGCCGGGCTTGGCCGCAATCGCGCTGCGGTAGCTCGCGGCGGCCTCTTCGGGCCGCTGCATCAGCTGCAGCGCCGCACCCAGATTGTTGTGTGCCTCGGCATGGTCCGGTTCCAGCGCCAGCGCAGCGAGATAGTGCCGCTCGGCTTCGCGCAGCCGCGCCTGCTCCTTGCAGGCGTTGGCGAGCTTATAGTGCGTCTGGGCGTCGCCCGGGCGCAGGACCAGCGCGCGGCGCAGCGCGCGTTCCGCGCCGGCGAAATCGCCAGCGTCGAGCAGTTGCACGCCTGCGGCAAAACGCTCTGCCGCGGCGTCCGCATCGGTCACGGGATCATGCTCTGAGCGCCGCAGGCTCGCGTCTGCGGTCGTCCGGCGATGTTGTGCGTTGGCTCACTGGGTTTTGTGTTACTTTTGTATTCAATCGTCGATCGATCATCCTCGCATTCCCATGAATCTTCAAGCCGATGCCCAGCTGTTCGCGCCCTGCCCGCGCGGCCTCGAAGACGCGCTTGCCGCAGAACTCGGCGAGCTCGGCGCAAAGTCGGTGCAGGCCGTGGCCGGCGGCGTCGCCTTTGCCGGCGGCACGCGCCTCATCTACCGCGCCAACCTCGAGAGCCGTATCGCCACGCGCGTGCTGCTGCGCTTGTTCAGCGTGCCTTACCGCAGCGAGGAGGACATCTATCGCGCCGCCTACGACTGCGACTGGCCGCAGCGCTTCGACGTGGCGCGCAGCATCCGCGTCTATCTTACCGCGCAGCGCTGCCCGCTGAAGAGCCTGGATTTCCTCACGCTGCGCATCAAGGATGCGGTGTGCGACCGCTTCAGGAGCGCGCTCGGCAGCCGCCCCAACGTGGACACGCGCGCGCCGGACGTACGCATCCACGCTTTCCTCGACGCAACCCAGTTCACGCTCTACCTCGATACCTCGGGCGAGCCGCTGTTCAAGCGCGGCGCGCGCGCCGCCGCGGGCGCCGCGCCGCTGAAGGAAAATCTCGCGGCCGGCATACTCGCGCTCACCGGATGGCGCCCGGGAACGGCGCTGCTCGACCCGATGTGCGGCGGCGGCACCTTTCTGGTCGAAGCGGCGCAAATCGCGCTCGATATCGCGCCCGGCAGCGCGCGCAGGTTCGGCTTCGAAAAACTGAAGACGTTCGATGCGGCGCTGTGGGGCGAGCTGCGCGCCGCGGCCCACGCGCGCAGGAAACCGCTCGCGCCGCTGCCGATCTACGGCAGCGAACTCTACGGCGACACGCTCAAACTGGCGCAGGCGAATCTCGCCGCGGCCGGGCTCGAAGGCACGGTGCAGCTCAAGCAGGCGAATGCGCTGGAGATTTCCGCGCCGGCCGAAACCGGCGTGCTGCTCACCAACCCGCCCTACGGGGAACGCATGGGTGAGCAGCAGGAGCTGGCCGAGTTCTATCCCAAATTCGGCAATCTGCTGAAGCAGAAATTCGCCGGCTGGAACTGCTATATCCTCAGCGCCGACATGAACCTGCCCAAACTGATCCGGCTGCAAGTGTCCAGGCGCACGCCGCTGTTCAACGGCGCGCTCGAGTGCCGCCTGTTCGAATACAAGATCGTCGCCGGCAGCATGCGCAGCCCCAAGCCGGTCAAGGCCTAGGCGTTCCGAGGAGGCGAGCACGGTGCAGCGCATCCCCCTGCTGATTCCCGACATGCCGCGAAGCGAGGAGCTGACCGGACTGCTGCGCGAAATCGATGAGCGCCGCTGGTACACCAATTTCGGGCCGCTGGCGAAGCGCTTCGAAGCGCAGCTGGCCGGCGGATTTGCGGGCGCCGCCGTGGTGTCCCTCGCCAATTGCACCCTGGCGCTGGAGCTGCTGCTGGCCGCGCGCGAGCTGCCCCCCGCATCGACCATCCTGGTTCCGGCGCTGACCTTCGTCGCCACCGGGACGGCGATCCGGCGCGCCGGGCACCGCCTGCTCGTCGCAGACGTGGACCCGCACTCCTGGACGCTGACGCCGGAGATCGCGCGCGCGGCCGCCGCAGCGCAGCGCATCGATTGCGTGATCGCGGTGACCGCGCTCGGCTGTCCGGTCGATGCGGCGCAATGGGATGCGTTTTCCGCGCAGACCGGCATCCCGGTGATCGTCGATGCCGCCGGCGCCTTCGGCAACCAGGGCGCGGGCAAGCGCGTCGCCGTCGCGTTCAGCCTGCACGCAACCAAGACCATGGGCATGGGCGAGGGCGGCTTTGCCGTCAGCGGCGACGCCGGCTGGATCGAGCGCGTGCGCTGCCTGTCGAATTTCGGCATCGATCCGGTCGATTTCAAAGTGCACCAGGCCGGCACCAACGCCAAGCTCAGCGAATATCACGCGGCGGTGGGCCTCGCCGCGCTCGCGCGCTGGCCCGCGCGCGCGCAACTGCGGCGCGAGCGCGCGAGCGCGTACCGGCAGCGCCTGCAGGCGGCGTGCGCCGGGCTCGCGTTTCAGCAGCGGCCTGCAGATGGCGCCTACGCCGCAGTTTGCGTGCTGCTGCCGGCCGGCATCGACCCGGCGCAGGTGGCCGGCCGCCTCGCCGCCGAAGACATAGAAACGCGTCGCTGGTACTGGCCGCCCCTGCATCTGCACCCTGCGTTCGCCGATGCGGGCGTCGCCGGAACACTGGACGCCACCATGGCCATCAGCAGCTGCCTGCTCGGCCTGCCCTTTCATCTCGAATTGGATTTGCCCGGGATGGACCGGGTCGCGCTGACGCTGGCGCGGGCCCTCGATCAGGCCTGAATCCGCGATCGGCGATTGAGCGCGCTAGCGCTTGCGCGCCTTGCTCGACTTCGCAGCGGTCTTCGCCGGCAGCTTCGCGCTGGTCTTTGCTTCGGTCTTCGCAGCGGTCTTCGCAGCAGTCTTCGCGGTCTTCTTGACCGCCGGCTTGCTCGCCGCAAGCTCGGCCACGACGGGTTCGGCTGCGGCCTTGCCCGGCTTGGCCGCACGCGGCGCAAACTCGAAACCGACCTTGCCGTCGGCGCCGCGCACGAGGAAGGCCGAGAACGGCCGGCCTTTCTTCGAAATGAAGCGGTGCAGCAGATCGGTCCTGCCGGTGGCAAGCAGCTTCTGCATCTGCTCGCGCTCTATCGGCCGCTGCAGGATGATGCGGCCTGAGCGGAAGTCGCAGCTCTTGTCCGGTCCCAGGCCTTTCTCGCATACGTAGGCCATGGGTTGTTCGAACACGCGCGACTTGCACTTCGGGCAGGGGCCGAGCGGTTCGAGCCCGCTGAAATCGGGCGCCTCCTCGGAGCCGTTGGCCGACTGCCCGAAATCGAATTCCGCCTTGAATTCCGGCGACAGCCGCACCACCGCGGCAAACGGCTTGCCCATGCGGCTGCGAAATCCCTGCAGCGGGCCGACGCTGCGCTTGGCGATCAGCTCCTCGATTTCCTCGGGCGCGAATTCACGGCTGGATACCACTTTCCAGATGGCGAAATCGCAGGCCTGGCACTGGAACTTGCGGTAGTTCTCCTGCACCTTGGCGCCGCATTTCGGGCAGGGCGCCTTCAGCGTCAGGAACGCGGTGTCGGGTATGTCGCCGTTCTTGATCGCGGCGACCAGTTCGCGCGTCGACTCGACGATGTGGTCCATGAATTCGGCGCGGCCGAGCTCGCCCTGCTCCATCTGCTTCAGCTTGAATTCCCAGTTGCCGGTGAGTTCGGGCGAGGTCAGCTCGGTGATGCCGAAGTGGCCGAGCGCGAACATGAGCGAGAACGCCTTGGGCGTGGGCACGAGCTCGCGCCCGTTGCGGTGCACGTAGTCCTCAAATATGAGCCCCTCGATCACGGCGGCGCGGGTCGCGGGCGTGCCCAGGCCTTTCGCGCTCATCGCCGCGCGCAATTCCTCGTCTTCAACCAGCTTGCCCGCGCCCTCCATTGCCGACAGCAATGTCGCTTCGGAGAAGCGCGCCGGCGGCTTGGTTTGGTTGGCCTTGATCTCGACCTCGGTCGTTTTGACTTTCTCGCCCGCGCTGATCGCGACCATCAGCGCATCGTCTTTTTCGGTTTCGCGGCCGTAGATCGCGAGCCAGCCCGGCTTCACCATCACCCGGCCTTCGCTCCTGAACGGCTCGCCCTCGACGCGCGTGATGCGCGTCGTGACCAGAAACTCGGCTGCGGGGAAGAACACCGCCAGGAAACGCTTCACCACCATGTCGTAGAGCTTGGCCTCGGCATCGGAAAGATTGCCCGGCGCCTGCAGCGTGGGAATGATGGCGAAGTGGTCGGATATCTTGGTGTTGTCGAATATGCGCTTGCTCGGCTTGACCCAGCCTTCCTTCAGCACCTGGCGCGCAAACGGCGCGTAGGCCGCGACGCCCTCGCTCTTGTCCTTGCCCTTGGCTTTGCCGGCGAGCATTTCCATGGTGGACTTGACCGTCGGCAGGTAATCCTCGGGCAGCGCGCGCGCATCGGTACGCGGATAAGTGAGCACCTTGTGCTTTTCATACAGTGCCTGCGCCAATGACAGCGTGGCGCGCGCGGAAAAGCCGAAGCGTCCGTTGGCTTCGCGCTGCAGGCTGGTCAGGTCGAACAGCAGCGGCGAAATCTGGGTGGTGGGCTTGGCTTCCTCGGTGGCGATGCCGGGCCTGCCTTCGCACTTCTTGCGCAGCGCTTCGGCGCGCGCGGCGTCCCACAGGCGTTCGGGCTTGGCTTCGGCATCCTCTTCCCGGTCCGCCTTGGCGAACTTCTCGTCGAACCAGCGCCCGCCATAGCTGCCGGCGGCGGCGGCAAAGGTCGCGTGCACTTCCCAGTAGTCGCGCGACACGAATTTGCGGATGCGGTCCTCGCGCTCGACCAGGATCGCCAGCGTCGGCGTCTGCACCCGGCCCACGGTGGTCTTGTAGAAACCGCCTTCCTTGGAGTTGAACGCGGTCATCGCGCGCGTGCCGTTGATGCCGACCAGCCAGTCGGACTCGGA